>Ga0075117_1000085_pt1 | contig 65152 bp, 59 predicted proteins | sample AntAceMetag02UKJ_FD_69789 | JGI IMG/M metagenome (GOLD analysis project Ga0075117, IMG submission 69789) | Saline lake microbial communities from Ace Lake, Antarctica - Antarctic Ace Lake Metagenome 02UKJ | ecosystem: Environmental > Aquatic > Non-marine Saline and Alkaline > Saline | place... | reverse complement strand
CTGCCTTTTTTTGTGAATTGAAACTTGGGTAGCCAATGAGTTTTTTTTATCTGTTTTTGGTTTTTTTTAAGAATTACATGACGTTTGAGTGATATAATATTGTATTATTGTGATATCATTTTAATATCATAAATAATGGAAAAAGAAATTAGAAAAGGAAGTGGGTATGTCATGGTAATCGTGCTATTCGTTTTGATAGTATGTATAATAGGAGGGATTGCTGTGTTTGACAGGCCTGCTCCACTAGTTCTTCTTCCTCTGGTGTTTTTAATCTCTCCAGGATTTTTTATAGTAAATCCTAATGGATCTAAAGTGCTCACGTTGTTTGGGAAATATATCGGTACTATAAAGGATAATGGATTCTTTTGGGCGAATCCATTTTTTAAAAAGGAAAAAATTTCTTTAAGAGCAAGAAATTTTGATAGCGAAAGACTTAAGGTAAACGATAAAATAGGTAACCCTGTATTGATATCTGTTATACTTGTGTGGAAGGTCAGAGATACTTTTAAAGCAGCTTTTGAGGTAGATAGATATGAAGAGTTTGTTCGGGTGCAGACAGATGCCGCAGTGCGAAAACTATCTGGAAGATATGCGTATGATAATTTTGATGAATTAAATGAGGATGAAGTTACTCTTCGCTCTGGTTTGGATGAGGTAAATGACGCCTTAGAGGATGAGATTTCTGAAAGAATGTCTATCGCAGGAATAGAAGTATTAGAGGCTAGAATTGGTTATTTGGCGTACGCTCCTGAGATAGCGAGTTCTATGTTGAAAAGACAGCAAGCCGTAGCTATAGTAGCTGCTAGAAAGAAAATAGTCGAAGGTGCTGTAGGAATGGTCAAAGATGCGTTGCAAAAAATAGCAGAGGATGACATCGTAGAATTCGATGATGATAAAAAAGCTTCTATGGTAAGTAATCTTATGATAGTATTGTGTGGTGACAAAGAAGTTACTCCAGTCATTAATACTGGAACTCTAAATGGATAACGAATGAGTAAGAAGAAGTCGTTTGTACTGAGAATAGATCCCGAGACCTTTAAGTTGATAGAGAAATGGGCAGATGATGAGTTTCGTTCAGTAAATGGTCAGCTTGAGTGGATGGTTAATAAAAGTCTAAAGGATGCTAAAAGATCCAAACCGTCAAAGAGGGGTGAGTAATTTAGTCGTATCATAAGGAGAGTTAGGTCTTTTAGTAAATTTCTGCGCCCAAAACCCATTTATTCGACCATCTAAGATCATTAATCCATTGTGATTAAAGGTTATTTTTTGTGCGTGTAAACGCTAACTTTAGAGAATGAATTTTTAATTCATCTAGATTACGTCCTTCTATTTATTTAAGTAGATTTGCCAATTGCAAACAGCTAAACAAACACAAGATTATTCAAAATGGGTTGGTTTAAAAGATTAAAAGAAGGGATTACTACTTCTACGAATGAGAAGAAGGAAATTCCTGAAGGATTATGGTACTCATGTCCAGGTTGTAAAGAAGTGCTTCCTTCAGAAGAGCACGGATTAAACCTGTGGGTTTGTCCTTCATGTGATCATCATGAACGAATAGGTTCCTATGATTATTTTTCATTCCTCTTCGATGACGGTAAATACAAAGAACTGAATAAGACATTTCATTCAGCTGATCCGTTGAAGTTTAAGGATACTAAGCCTTATACGGACAGATTAGTAGCCTCAGCCAAAAAAACAGGATTAAGAGATGCTATTAGAACAGCTCATGGAACATTAAATGATGAGCCTATAGTTATAGCCGCTATGGATTTCAAGTTTATTGGAGGCTCTATGGGGAGTGTAGTAGGAGAGAAAATAGCCAAGGGAATAGAAAAAGCGATCGCTCTTAAAGCACCATTCGTATGTGTTTCTAAATCGGGAGGCGCCAGAATGATGGAAGCTGGATTTAGTCTGATGCAGATGGCTAAAACAAGTGCCAGGCTTACGCAATTAGCCGATGCTGGATTGCCTTACATTAGTATCTTAACAGACCCAACTACTGGTGGGGTTACTGCTAGTTTTGCTATGCTGGGAGATTTGAATATAGCAGAGCCGAATGCGCTCATAGGTTTTGCTGGACCTAGAGTAGTAAAAGAAACTATCGGTAAAGATTTGCCTGACGGCTTTCAGCGTTCAGAGTTTGTTTTAGAGCATGGGTTCTTAGACTACATCGTTCATAGAAAAGAACTTAAGAATAAATTAGCCTTTAGTTTACTTATGCTTAAAAATGCAGAAGTTACACAGCCAGCCGCTAAAAAAGTAGCAGCCAAGAAATAAATAAATAGATCTGTTTTCTTCGAAGTGACGAGCGTTAATCTCAGGTGTTTCTCTTTTTTCTAAAGAGAAAACTCACCGAGCTGAACGATAAGGAGGTAACTAGTTCGTTATAGAGATAAAAAAGTGTTCTATTTTGGCTGTTCCCTCTAATGTTATAGTTACTTTTGCAGTCAATTTTTTATTAACGCATCACAATCATTTAATTAATATTGTAACATGTATTTAGATTCAGAAAAGAAGAAAGAATTCTTCAAAGCACACGGAAAATCAGAAAAAGACACTGGTTCAGCAGAAGCTCAAATAGCTATGTTCTCATTCAGAATAGCACATTTAACAGAGCATTTAAAGAAAAACAAAAAAGATAAGAATACTCAAAGATCACTAGTTCTTCTAGTAGGAAAGAGAAGATCTCTTCTTGATTACCTAACTAAGAAAGACATTACGCGTTATAGAGCTATTGTTAAAGAATTAGGATTAAGAAGATAATAGTTGATTATAGATATTCCATACGGAACATAATATAAAATCCATTAAAGGGCATTTCAAACGATTTGCCTTTTTTGGTTTTTACTTGGGGGCAACGGGTCCGCAGTAAAAAGTACACACACACGCAATAAGAAGACAATTAATTATGAGTAACGATTTACAGGTTTTTTCAAAAACCATTGATCTAGGTGACGGAAAAGTAATCACCATTGAAACAGGAAAATTAGCTAAACAAGCAGACGGTTCAGTAGTAGTAAGATTGGGTGATACCATGTTATTAGCTACAGCGGTTTCAGCTAAAGATGCTAGAGATGATGTAGACTTTCTTCCACTAACAGTAGACTACAGAGAAAAATACGCAGCTACAGGAAGATTCCCAGGTGGATTCTTCAAAAGAGAAGCTAGACCAAGTGATGGCGAAGTGCTTACTATGAGATTAGTAGATAGAGCACTAAGACCAATGTTTCCAAAAGATTATCACGCTGATACACAGGTAATGGTACAGCTAATGTCTTCTGATAAAGAGAACATGCCAGATGCACTTGCTGGATTAGCAGCATCTGCAGCTTTAGCAGTTTCAGATATTCCGTTTGACGGACCTATATCAGAAGTAAGAGTAGCTAGAATAGACGGTAAATTTTGTATCAACCCTACTTTCGAAGAGTTGAAGAAAGCTGATATGGATCTAATGGTAGCTGGTACTATCGATACTATCGTAATGGTAGAAGGTGAGATGGACGAAGTTTCTGAGCAGGACCTTGTAGATGGTATCGCGGCAGGTGCAGCGGCTATTACAGTTCACTGTCAAGCACAATTAGACTTAGCTGCTATGGTAGAAAAGTCTAAAGTAAAAAGAGAATATAACCATGAAGATTCTGATGAAGAACTTTATAAAGCTATGAAAGCTGCTTGTTACCAACCATGTTATGATGTAGCTAAAAAAGGTTCTGCCAAAGAAGAACGTTCTGCTGCATTCAAAGAAATTAAGAACAACTTCTTTGATACTATAACTGAAGAACAACAAGCAAAAAAATACTTATTTAATCAGTATTTCAGTAAAGTTCAGAAAAGCGGTGTAAGAGATTGCATGCTAGAAGAAAGAATCAGATTAGACGGAAGAAAATCTAAAGACATTAGAGATATCTGGTGTGAAGTAGATTATTTACCATCTGCTCACGGTTCAGCTATCTTCACTAGAGGTGAAACTCAATCATTAACTACACTTACATTAGGTTCTAAAATGGATGAGCAGTTAATAGATGGAGCACTTCGTCAGGGAACTGAGAAATTCTTATTACACTATAACTTCCCTCCGTTTTGTACAGGAGAATCTAGACCTCTAAGAGGAACTAGTAGAAGAGAAGTAGGTCATGGTAACCTAGCGCTTAGAGCACTTAAAAAAGTACTTCCTTCCTTAGAAGACAATCCTTACACGATGAGAATCGTATCTGAGATTTTAGAATCTAACGGTTCTTCTTCTATGGCTACAGTATGTGCTGGAACACTAGCAATGATGGATGGAGGTGTACCTCTTATCAGACCAGTTTCTGGTATCGCTATGGGATTAGTAATGGACCCAGAGACTAAAAAATACATAGTTCTTTCAGATATTTTAGGAGATGAAGATCACCTAGGAGATATGGATTTCAAAGTAACAGGAACGACTAAAGGTATTACAGCTTGTCAAATGGATATGAAAATCCAAGGACTTGAATCTTCAGTATTAACTGAAGCGCTAATGCAATCTAAAGAAGGAAGAATTCACATCTTAGGTGAAATGCTTAAGACTTTAGATGCACCTAGAGCTGATTATAAAGTTCACGCACCTAGAATCGTTTCGTTCAATGTTCCAAACGATATGATAGGAGCTATCATCGGACCTGGAGGAAAAATTATTCAAGAGATTCAAAAAACAACTACTGCTAATATTTCTATCGAAGAATTAGAAAACGGAGAAGGAAGAGTAGAAGTAACTTCTGATAACGGAACAGCTATGAAAGAAGCTGTGGACTGGGTTAAGAAAATCGCTTTCCCACCAATAGTAGAAGTTGGAGAAACTTACGAAGGAAAAGTTAAAACCATTATGGCGTACGGAGCATTCGTAGAGATCATACCTGGACAAGACGGACTTCTTCATATCTCTGAGTTAGCTTGGGATAGAGTAGAGAAAGTAGAAGATGTACTTAAAGAAGGAGAGCTAGTTAAATTTAAAGTAACTGGAAAAGACCCTAAAACTGGTAAATTAAAACTATCTAAAAAGGTGCTAATGCCTAAGCCAGAGAAGTCTGAATCTTAAGTAGTGTTGGAGTGATTATTGCGCGCTTATTATGAGCGTTGCAATAAGTGTGATAAAAAATTAACATCTCACACAGTTACTTTTCTTGATGAATAACGTTTAATAATATGGTGTTCAGATTTTCTGAGGATCAAACTAGATAATAAACTGTAATAAACATGCGTCAGCTAAAGATTACAAAACAGGTTACTAACAGGGAAACGGCTTCCTTAGATAAGTATTTGCAAGAAATAGGTCGAGTCGATCTGATCACTGCTGAAGAAGAGGTTGAATTAGCGAAGAGGATAAAAGAAGGAGATCAGTTAGCACTCGAAAAACTCACAAAAGCAAACTTAAGGTTCGTAGTTTCCGTGTCTAAACAGTACCAAAATCAGGGATTGAGTCTTCCTGACCTTATAAACGAGGGAAATTTAGGACTTATCAAGGCAGCACAAAGATTTGATGAAACGAGAGGTTTCAAATTTATATCTTATGCGGTATGGTGGATTCGTCAGTCTATTCTTCAAGCTCTAGCAGAGCAGTCGAGAATCGTAAGACTTCCATTGAATAAAATTGGTTCGATTAATAAAATCAATAAAGCGTTTGCTAGATTAGAACAAGAGTTCGAAAGACCTCCTACACCTAATGAGATAGCTGAAGTACTAGATATGACCCTGGAAGAAGTGAAACAATCACTTAAGAATTCAGGACGTCACGTAAGTATGGATGCACCTCTTAAAGACGGTGATGAAAGTAGTTCTAACATGTACGATGTACTTTCTGAAGGTGAATCTCCTTCTCCAGATATGGAGTTAATGACTGAGTCATTAAGAAAAGAGATAGAGCGTTCATTAAGAACATTAACTACTAGAGAAGCAGATGTAATTAGACTTTACTTCGGTTTAAACGGAGAGCACCCTATGACCCTAGAGGAAATAGGAGAGCGTTTCGATTTAACCAGAGAAAGAGTAAGACAGATTAAAGAGAAGGCTATTAGAAGACTAAAACACACTTCTAGAAGTAGAATCTTAAAGTCTTATTTAGGATAACAAATCAACTTTATTTTATAATAGTGAAAACCCTCAATCATTGATTGGGGGTTTTTTATAAAACAAAAAAACGCCTAAACTTTAGCCTTCTATCCACAATAATCTCACGGATTCCCGTTTTTTCTTAGAGATTCATTTCTTTTGCAACGCGAAATAAAAAAATGACCAAAACAATTTACGCCATATTCCTAGCGCTTACAGTGCTTCTGGTTTTTTCATGTAGAAAAGATAAATTCAATACATCCTCTGATTTTCAGCTGGAGTTTAGTAGAGATACTATTTTATTTGACACTGTATTTACCACTTTGGGTTCGGCCACTCAGGTATTTAAAGTCTACAATCCAGACCAGAATAATTCTGTGGAAGTAGATTATTTCTCATTGAAAAATGGGTCTAATTCTAAGTTTAGAATAAATGTAGACGGAGACGGAGAAACTGGTATAAGGGTGGAGAACGTCACCATAGCTCCAGAAGATAGCGTTTTTGTTTTTGTAGAAGTAACCGTAGATGGGAATGATGAGGCACTGCCTTTTGTAGTAGAAGAGGAACTAGTAGTAAACTCCAATGGAAGCGAGCAGGAAGTAAAACTGATAGCTTGGGGACAAAATGCCATATTTCATATGGGGTCTACTATTAACGTAAATCTAGATGGTGACATAGAGTTTAATGGATATTTAGAATGTGATGAAGTCTGGAATAATGAATTGCCTCATGTGATTTTCGGTACGGTGGGAGTGCCTCCAGAGTGCTGTTTAACGATTAACCCAGGAACACAGATATATGTTCACTCTGGTGGTGGTATCTTAGTAAATAATGGATGTATAGAATCGAATGGACAGCTCGGGAATGAAGTAGTATTCCAAGGAGATAGATTAGAGTCTGAATATGAAGACCTGCCTGGTCAGTGGGGTGTAGAGTTAGAAGTAGTAGCAGATTTAGGAATAGGGCCTGAGATAGTGACTCTTTCTAGAGGAGGGTTATGGCTTTCTTCACCGCAGCCTAGTTACTTAGAGCATACTATCATAAAAAATGGAATAATAGGTCTTCAGGTGGATTCTACTGGAGAGCTTAGTGGGCAGACTGTAGCCCTAAGAAATTGTCAAATTTATAATCATTCTGCCATAGGTGTTCTGGGACAGGGCGCTACGATGACTGGTTACAATAACTTATTTGCCAACTGTGGACAGTCTACAGCTGCGTTTCAATATGGAGGAGAATATATATTTGACCATTGTACATTTGCCAATTACTGGTCTCAGGGAGCTCGACAAGCTCCTTCATTTTTTCTAAATAATTATTACGAAACCTCTGGTAATGTTTTAGTTGAGAGATCTTTAGGGGAGACTAGGTTTAGGAATTGTGCGTTTTACGGAGACAATGCTAATCTGGCTGATTATAGTGAGTTGATAGTAGACGTTTTGGATCCTGAAACTGAGCAGTATGTTTTTCAGAATTGTTTGGTAGATACGGAGCAGGATATATCGGATCCACTTAAGTTCATTAATTTAATAAATCAGCAGAATGCATCGTTTCTAGACCCATCTATTTATGATTTTAGGCCTACTCAGAGTAGCCCATTAAGAGAAGAGGCATTGCCTCTGGGAGGCGCTCTAGCAGTTGATTTAGCTGGAGAATCTAGGTTTAATGGTTCACCGCCAGATATAGGCTGTTTACAATATGTAGCCGACTAAATGAATTTAGTCTCTAAGTTTCCAAACATTTTGGGTTGGGCCTCGTAAGTAAGGCAGAGGAGTTTGACCAAACTCTTGTTGAAATCGTTTGAATAAAGACGCTATGGAAGCGATTTAATTTTGTTTATTCGTATTTAAGATAACACCCTAAATTATGAAAAAGATTATAAAAACATCTATTTTCTTTCTGTCTGTTCTTGCACTATCCAGCTGTGGAGATGAAAAGAAAGAAGAAAGTTCAGACACGAAAATAGAAAGCCTAGTCTCTCCAGAAACGATATCTAATGGAGGTAATGTATTAAAACTTCAAAACCAGTTTTTTAGTATTCCTTCACCTATTCAAACAGCTATTCTAATAAGAAAACAAAATTTAGAATACAGTCCTGAATTAGTGTCTGGAACGGATAAAGTAGATAATTACTTATCTCGCCATAAAAAGGCACTTAACCTAGGCGTGCTGGGGTCGGATTTAGCTTATTTATCTAACTATAAAGATATTAAAATGAGTTTGGACTGTTTAGGTAAGATCGAATCATTAGCAGAAGATTTGGATATAAAGGCAAACATAAATCCTTCAATTCTAAAACGTTTTAATGAGAATATTAATACTCCGGACTCTTTAAATGCACTCAATGCTGAGTTTTATAAGAATGCTGAAAGGTATTTAAAGGATAATCTTCAGAATGAAGTAGCTGCTTTAATTTTAACTGGAGGATGGATTGAGTCTCTTCATTTTGCTACGCAGAATTCAGATAACCAGTTTTTAAGGACTAGGGTAGCCGAGCAGAAAAATACGGTGGGAAACATTGTAAATATAATGGCCTCCTTTGAAGATAAGTTAGGTAAAGAAATTTCTAAAGAGTTAATAGAACTAGAGGCTATATTTAAGCAAATGAAGACCGCTTATAAGTACGAGAAGCCTATTACAGATAAGGATAATAAGATGACCTATCTAAAGGGTAAATCTAATGTAGAGATAAATGACCAGCAGTTAGAAAGTATTAAAGCGGCTGTTTCTAGAATTAGAAGTTTAATCATCTCATAAAACGAAGAGACATGAATATTAAAAATATACTACTAATAGCAGGCTTCTTTGGACTAGTTGGAAGTGGCATGGCTCAGTGTGATACTGAGGCTAAATTATGTGATCGATACTTTGAAAAGTCATTTATATCGGATGGTCAAGAATACAGAGCATTACTCCATAGTGATCAAGAAGCAGAGTTTCAGACTACGCTTTTTGGAGGAAATGTTTATAGAATGGTTTCTTGTAGCGGAGAAGAGGCCGGTGAATTAATTTTCACTTTAAAAGATCAAGAGGGAAATGAATTGTTTAACAGCGCTGGGTTCGGTAATGCTCCATATTGGGATTTTAATGTAGAGAGTACCGCGGAAGTTACTATTAATGCTAGACTGGATAAAAATAAGAAGTCTTCAGGATGTGCAGTGATTCTGCTTGGTTTCAAGCAATAAGGAATCTTAGAAAATTGAAATTAAAGCGGGCTATGGCCCGCTTTTTTTATGCTCTTTTTTTTTGTTCTTATATGACCTCTTGGTTTAGAAATTAATATATAAATATCTGGTTTTAAAGTAACCTCTTGAATCATTATTCGTAACACATTGAAGAGGATTTTATCCTAACGATTATAAACCAAAGAATGAGTACAGGAGTATTACAAGCATTAATGCAATTATTCGCTATCATAACCAAGAGTGGTGGTGATGATGGTGTACAGAATAATGGCCGAGATGTGATAGCTATTTTCTTAAGGCAGCAGCTGAATAGAGATTTAGTGAAAAAATTCCTGGCTTCTTATGATGAGTTTGTAGCTGTTCAGCAGGCTAAGCGCCTATCTAAAAACGGACGTAAGAAAAGAACCAGCCTTAATTCAGTAAAAATTCTTAAAATATGTACGCAGATAAACGAAGAGCTAACTCAGAAAGAAAAAGTATTTGTTCTTTTAAGATTGTTAGAGTTTACCAAAGATTCCCATGATGAGCTTCAGATAGCTGAATTTATAGAGGTTGTAAGCGATACATTCAATATTAGTCGAAACATATTTGATGACTTAAAAGAACTCGTAAAGTCTACTCATGATGAGGTTATAGATAACGAGAACTTTATTTACGCTTGTGGAGATAGTGAGTGGAATTATACCCATGCTAAATTTATAGAGAAGTGCGGCTTAAAAGGAAAATTGGTTTTCTATCGTGTGGAAGGTCTTAACATGTTCTTTTTAAAGGAATTTGGAGTCGATGATTTAACGTTAAATGGACAGGTTTTAACTAGCTCTAATATTCAGGTGTTTAATCAAGGAGCAAGTATCCGAAGCCCTAAGATAAGCCCAGTCTATTATAGTGATGTCATAGGAAAGAGTATTGAGGGAGATGCTAGTCATAATATTGAGTTCAAGGCAGAAAATATTAGCTATTATTTTAAAGGAGGTAAACAAGCTTTACATCAGTTAAACATAGTAGAGAAATCTGGTAATTTAATAGGTATAATGGGAGGGAGTGGCTCAGGTAAATCGACTCTTCTGAACGTATTAAACGGAAACTATAAACCATCTTATGGCTCAGTTAAAATTAATGGGATTGACATCCATAAGAGGCCTAAAGATATAGAAGGAGTGATTGGTCATATAGCTCAAGATGACCTGCTCATTGAGGAGTTAACAGTATATGATAATTTGTATTTCAATGCTGAGTTATGCTTCAAAGATGATTCTCCAGAGCAGTTAGAAGAAAGAACATTAGAAACATTAAATTCTCTTGGACTTTTCGAAGCTAGAAATTTAAAAGTGGGTACCCCTTTGGATAAGACTATCTCAGGTGGTCAAAGAAAAAGATTAAACATAGCACTAGAGTTAATTAGAGAGCCTTCGGTTCTTTTTGTAGATGAGCCTACATCAGGACTATCCAGTAGAGACTCTGAAAATATAATGGATCTATTAAAGGAGCTTGCCCTAAAAGGGAAGCTCATTTTTGTGGTTATTCACCAACCGTCTTCGGCTATCTTTAAGATGTTTGATAAGTTATTCTTATTGGACCAGGGTGGATATCCTATCTACTATGGGAATCCAGTGGAAAGTGTCATTTACTTCAAGAAATTAGTGAATCATGCTAACCTAGAAGAAAGTGAGTGTAGCCGATGTGGCATCGTAAATCCCGAACAGATATTTAATATTATAGAGTCTAAAGTAGTAGACGAATATGGTATGCTAACTGAACATCGGAAAATTTCACCTAGAGAGTGGAATAATTTCTTTAATGTAATTATTGGAAATCATATTTCTAAAGAATTTCAAACTTTAGAGGCTCCTCACAGTCTCTTTAAAATCCCTTCTTTATGGAAGCAGTTTAAGGTTTTCTTAAAGAGAGATGTATTAAGTAAATTGGCTAATACGCAGTATATAATGGTCAATTTCCTAGAGGCTCCAGCACTGGCGTTAATTTTATCTTTCTTTATTAAGTTTTTTCAACCTAAAGAATCTGAGCAAGCATCTTACATATTTAGAGAAAGTGAAAACCTGCCTCAGTTTCTGTTTATATCAGTTATAGTTTCGTTATTCTTGGGGCTTACTGTGAGTGCAGAAGAGATAATCAGAGATCAAAAAATAATTAAAAGAGAGAAGTTCTTAAATTTAAGTAGAGGGAGTTACCTGATTAGTAAAATCGGGATAATGTTCTTCATTAGTGCTGCTCAGGCATTGACCTATGTCTTGGTGGGTAATTTAGTGTTAGAAATAAAGGGGATGTGGTTAGAATATTGGATGATACTCTTCAGTACTTCTTGCTTTGCAAATTTATTAGGATTAAACATCTCAGCCAGCTTTAACTCTGCCAAAGTAATTTACATTATCATTCCGATACTTATTATTCCACAGTTGTTATTTAGTGGAGTGATAGTGAAGTTTGACAAGTTATATCCACTATTCTCATCTCAAAGTGAAGTTCCTTTAATAGGGAATATAATGGCTAGTAGATGGGCCTATGAGGCCTTAGCAGTTCATCAATTTACCGACAATAAATTCTCTAAAGAATTTTATTCTTTTGAAAAGGATAAAAAATATTATATATGGAAGAAAGATTATTGGTTAAAAGAACTAAACAATAAAATAAATAAGTGCAAGAAGAACTTTAATGATACCGAAAGTGTTATTGATTTCAGTTACGAGCTAAACATTATCAAAAACGAATTAGAAAAAGAAAAGAAATTGGTTCCTGGCTTAGCTATTTCTACTGTAGAAATTAGCAGAGAAAATATTTCAAAAGAAAAAATAGCTGAAATAGAAACTACATTAAAGGATTTGAGAGACTTCTATTTAAGAAAGTACTCTGCTGCGAATATTAAGAAAGAGAATAGGCTAACTGAACTAATGGACGTTCCTGGCGGCAGGGAGGCCTATTTAGTGCTAAGAGATGAGTATAGTAATATAAGTCTTGAAGATTTCGTAACGAACAGTAACGACTTAAATCCTATAGTTGAATATCAAAACGAATTAGTACAGAAGTCGAACCCGATTTACCTGACTCCTACTAAAGGGTTTTTTGATGCTCATTTCTATTCTCCAACTAAGAACTTCTTCGGAATTCAGATCAGTACATTTGTAGCCAACTCAATGGTTATTTGGTTGATGGTGTTTTTGTTGAGTGTATTACTTTTCTTTGATGGCTTAAGGAAAGTAGTAGAATTCAGTTCGCAGAAAAGTTCAGAATTAAGTCTAAGGTTAATGAGAAAGATAAAGAATTAAATCTCTTCTACTTCTATCATTTTAAATGGAATGTCTATGATCGCATCATAGTCTTCACCAGCTTCAAGCATATCCTCGTCATCTTCTTCGTAGTACCAGTTAATAGTTACTGGATTACCGATTCGTTCTAGCCTTTTAAATATATCTAAGAGACACTTACTACTGCTTGTGTTGAAGTATTCAAGTTGTACGTTTAGGACAGTTTCCGAAGGAGCACTAGCAGAATAGTTTTCTATCCAGTTAATGAGAGGTTTGTAGAATTCAATAGAATTTTCAGGAATAGATCTTCCTTTTAGTAATAGTACACCGTTTTCAGCACTGAATTCTACAGTTGGTGTTTTAGGAGTGCCTTCGAGTTTAATACTTTCCATTATTGATTGATTTTTACATTCAGACTGAAGAAAGAGTAATTTTCGTTAAAGGGAATGAATCCATATTCCAATGGTTCACTTGATTTTCTGCCGATATCAATTAACCCAAGACCTGCACCTCCAGCGTCACTAAATTTTCCTTCAGTTAGTACTGTTTTATATAATTGTTTTAATCCTTCTTTATCCAAAGAATTAATTTCTTTTAGTTTTGATTTGAAGCTCTCTATTTTAACATCATTGATCAGATTCCCTGTTACTATAGAATAACCTTCTATGTTTTTAGCGATCATAACTACTACGGACATATCGTACCCATGCTGTTGATTAAACTCTGCATTATGATGGTAAAGATTCTGAAGGCACTCCACTAGAATATTGAAGACCTTCTTCTTTACTCTAGATGATTCGTTTTTAAGTTCTAGCTTATTTTCAATAAGCTCTATAATAGCAGAGATTAAATCGTCAGTAATAGCTCCTTTGAAGGAGAGGAGTACGTTATTCTTCTCCATATCTGAATAGAAATCAAATATGTTAAATTGTTCTGACAAATCTTTTTTTCTGCTTCACAAATTTATTTCCATTGATGGCTGTGGGGGGCATTTCCTTAATTAGTTATAAACATAAATTTTGGATTATCTTAGAGTCTGAAAAGAACATACTTTTGTCCCATGGTTATGGGAGAGAATAATTCGGAAGAGTGGTTTGAGAATTGGTTCAATACGAAGTGGTATCACATGCTATATCAGAATAGAGACCTAAAGGAGGCAGAGCAGTTTATTCAAGCACTGATGCATAAATTAGACCTTCCTAAGTCTGCGGTATTACTGGATGCAGCTTGCGGGGCAGGTAGGCATTCTGCCCAATTAAGTGCTATGGGTTATAAGGTGCATGGATTTGATTTAAGCGAAGAAAGTATAGATAAGGCTAGGGCTTATGAGTCTGATTCATTGAAGTTCTCGGTTGCCGATTTACGCTCTTTTAGAACGGATGACAAATTCGATGCTGTGTTCAGTTTTTTCACAAGCTTCGGATATTTTGAGACAGAGAAAGAGACTATAGCAGTTTTGGAAAATTTCAAGAATGCCTTAAATCCTAAAGGGATTTTAATGATAGATTTTTTAAATGCAGTCAAAGTAAAGGATGAATTGGTATTGAATGAATCTAAAACTGTTGATGGTATTGAATTTCGAATCAATAGGAAGTTAAATAACGGAAGAATTGAAAAGGATATTCAATTCAGAGCAGAATCCAAAGAGTATAACTTTAGCGAAAAAGTAAGTGCTTTTGAGATTAAGGATTTTGAGCAGATGCTCGGAAAAACTTCTTTTAGAATAAAGGATATTTATGGTTCTTATCTTTTAGATGATTTTTCTGCAAACCAAAGCCCAAGATTGATAATTTTGGCTGAGCAAATTTTATAATGGAAATACTTCTTCTTATTTTTCTTCCTCTTACGGCAGGTGTGCTCGCATACTTCCTCAAAAATTTATCTACTCTAATATTTAAATTAATATTGGCTTTAAGTGGAGCCTTTGTCTTAGCGATGTGTTTTATGCACTTGCTACCTCATGTTTATCATGTCATTTCTGATGAATATAAGAATGGGCACCTTTTAGTAGGGGCCGCAGTTCTTAGTGGTTTTTTAATCCAAATAAGTCTTGAGTGGCTTACTGGTGGTATAGAGCATGGTCATTCTCACGTGCATGAAAATCAGAAGTTTCCTATTGGATTACTTATCGGTTTGTGTATTCATGCATTCATAGAAGGTCTTCCTCTTCATGACCATGGGCATGAGCATAATCACCTTCTTCTTAGTGTTTTAGTTCATAAATTCCCCGTGGCACTTATTTTGGTTTTGGTTTTTAAAAGTTATAACTTAAGTCAGGTTAAGAGTTGGTGTTATCTAGTGCTATTTACTTTAATGGCCCCGCTAGGAATCTATGTAAGCCAGTTGTTTGAAAATTCTATGGATAATATTGGAAATGTGATGATGCTCATAACAGGAGCTGTTATTGGGGTGTTATTGCATATTTCTACTACCATTCTTTTTGAGGCAGGAGAAAATCATAAATATAACGCCACTAAGTTGGCCATGATAGTGTTAGGGTTTGTTCTGGCGTTTTTCACGAGTCTGTAGTTTAGGTGCGCCTAGTTATTTTTTCGATTAAAACGCTAATTATGCAGATAAAAATAACTATATTTACGATGTAGATTGATTATGTCTACCTCACCTAATACTTAAACGATGAATTCTTATAAAAATAAAATCAAAAATGAGAAGGTAGAATTCCTGTTCATAAAGAAGAAGACTAATAAGAAAGTCATGATTTTTGCGCATTACTTAAACTAATTTCCCTTTAAATAAGAAACCTGATATACTGCAGTTACGTATTACGAGTAGATATTTCCTTAGGATTTGTCGCCTAAATTTTAAAACGTAATTACAGTGAAGAATTGCAGCATAAAGATCAGTATAAAAAAAATAGAAACGATTAGCAAGTTTCGAAAACGGTTCTGTTTCTCTAATTTTTTGTACAGCTTAAATTAGTGATACTTGTTAAAGATGCTGGAAGAGAGTTTTAATGAATCTTCAAGCATGCCTTTTTTGGAGTGTTGAATCATGTTTTTCTCTTGAAAAAATTCAATCATATTTTCAGTAGGCATATTCCCTGTTAGCTTATCCATAGCCATCGGACATCCTCCGTATCCTTTAAGAGCTCCATCAAAATTCATACACCCAGCTGAAAATGCCGCATCTACTTTTTCTAACCAAGAGTCTGGTGTAGTGTGAAGATGGGCACCGAATTCAACATTAGGGATTTCTGATAAGACTTCTGTGAAAAGATGAGTGATATTTTCCCTGTTACTTAAACCAATGGTATCGCTTAGGGCTATGTGCTCTATTCCTAATTTTTGATGAAGTTTTAAACTCCACTCTATAGCTATGTCAGGGTGCCAAGGCTCTTCATAAGGATTTCCGAAAGCCATCGATATGTAGATCATTACTTTTTTACCGCAAGCGTCTGCGATACTCTTGATGTCTTCTACAGATTTTAAAGATTCCTCAATAGACTTATTTGTGTTTCGTTTTTGAAACTCCTCTGAAATACTAAAAGGAAAACCTAAGTATGCTATTTCATCGAAACTGCTAGCGTCATGAGCTCCTCGTTTATTAGCTACAATGGCTAAAAGTTCAGTTTTAGTGCTCTCTAAATCTAAAGAGTTAAGAACTAAGGAGGTGTCTTTCAACTGAGGGATAGCCTTAGGACTTACGAAACTCCCGAAATCTAAGACATTGAATCCTACTTTTAACAGAGAATTTAAATAAGCTATTTTTTCATCTGTTGGTATCCAGTCTTGAATCCCTTGCATGGCGTCTCTAGGACATTCAGTTATTTTTAATTCTTTCATTTGAAATTTTAAAGTAACATCTTATTTGAGAAAAATTTCTTCTACATTCATGTAAACTATACCTCCACAAAGATAATTGGAATGTAACGATACGTTTGTTTAATATAGACTTCGTAGAGATAAAAATCATACTTCTTATTGCTGCATGACAGGCGAACAAAATAATTCCCCTGGAACCAAGATGCACTCACCGCTGTCCTTCACCCTAGGAGCCAAACTCGAAATCTTACTCTTTTCAAATATATTTCGTGTCAGATAATCCATCTGTTTCCATCCAGATAATATTTGATAAGGATTAGATTAATATTCTGCTATTAGGACTATGAGCTTTGATAAGGTCAAGGGAGGTGAATCTTAATTTTTGAAACTCAGATCTGCTGAGCAAACAAAGGTTGTGTTATCTGCTTCCTAAAACGGCAAGAGAAATTCTACATGAGATGTTTTTAATGGCTTTAGAACCTTTCTTACCTAAATACCGTAAACCACTTCCGAGGATTAGTTCTCTCCCGATTAATGGACTTAACTACAGAATATGGATATTACAAAATTTACTAAATTACCTAAAGACGAAAAGACGAATTATCTATGGGACTATGGCGTTTGCTTGGGTCAGAGATTAATTGGAGAGCACGAAATTGTTTGCCTTTTCGAATTAGACGCTTTTTATGTAGAAGCTGTATACTCCAGAGAAAACAACTGTGTAGATGAGATTTCTCCATTATTAGAGTTGCCACATTGGGATGCTTATGTAGACTTAGTGTTATTAGAATTACTTAACCTCTAAACAATAGTCGAGTTCTAAAATTTTATGTTTAGGATTCAATCGGTATTTCTTTTTCGTTTTACCATCTGCAATGACTCTATCGAAGAGAAAAGTCTCCACGTTATATGGAATCTCATCGATCAACAAAACCGAATTTTCTTTCGAATTACCAAATAAGTTAGGGTCTCCTCTAAGTACTATTACCGATTCATTATAAGTGATTAAATCCCCCTTTTTTCTAAAAGATTTTGCGTCTTCGTAATCTTCAGAAATTGATATGTAATTTATTTCTGTGATTCCTGACTTATTCCAGAAATGGCTTACGTGAAACTTCATTCGAGCCTCATCTTTCCATAAGCTCTCAGAGCAAATGAAATAACAGGTTCTTCCTTCGAATATAGATATGGCTCTTTCATTTTTTATTAAGTGGATATGCAGTGAGCACTGAACGTGCTGCTGGACTCTTTCATGGCATTGCAATGCGACTAATACTAAAAACAGCCCTAAACACCACTTTAGACCTGAATAGGATTGGTGAATTACAGTCAACGTTAGAAAGCCAATTATTCCGTAGAGTATAAAACATTCCCAAATGCTTATATCTATCCCTTCTGTTTTAGCCATAGGAAGTTTTTCTACCATTTTTATGGACTTATTTAGAAATAGAACTACGTAGTTCAAAAGGTGAGCGAGTAAATTGGAGGCTATGGATATAAATGGAATAAAGGAAATGAATAGAGTGAAGAGCGTGAGGTATAAAATGAGTGTGGCCAGTGGAATGACAAATAGATTGGAGATGATGAAATAGTTAGGGAACTGGTGGAAATAGAGTAGGGCAAGTGGAAAAGTTCCTGCTTGGGCCGCTATGGATACAGTCACGATTTGCCAGGCTTTGTCCAGTAGAGTTGTTTTTATATAGACCAGTTTATAAAGCCATGGCTGAATTAAGAGTATTCCTAGGACTGCAGAATAGGATAGTTGAAAGCCGACTTCCATTATAAGGTTGGGTTGAACTAATAGAAGAAAGAAGGCGCTTGCAGCTAAGGTGTTAAATATGTTAGACCCGCTAGCACTAGTATTGGCTAGAGATATAAATGAAAACATGGTACATGCGCGTAAAACGGAAGGGGAGAAGCCTGTTAAGGCTGCATAAAACCACAGGCCTAGAAGAATTAGAAATAACCTAAGCCATTTGGTGAATTTATTCTTGAGGAGTGGCTTTAACATCCAAGCTAGGATAAGATAAATTAAACCAACATGAAGACCACTAACGGCAAGCACATGAGTGGCTCCAGCAGCTCCGTAGGCATTGTATAGCTCTGGGTCTAGGTAGTCTTTTTGTCCGAAAACAAGGGCTGAAACAATCCCAAATACTTCGCCCGTAATTCCTAAGGATTGAAGTTTGTCAAGATTATATTCTCTGATTTTTTCGAAATATTCTGTATAAGAAATTTCGGTTCGCTTAGCGATTTCTTGTATGGAGGAGGAGGGTAGATAAAATTGATTACTAATACCTAATCCTTTAAGGTATTTCTGGTAGTTAAACTCTGATGGGTTTTTTGGTGATTTAATTAGACTAGGTTTCTGAGTAGTGACTATTTCTTTTGTGAAGCGCAGGGTGTCGTCATACTCTGCTTTAGGAATGTAAATCAGCGTTTTCTCATAGTGGGGCAGAAGCTTTCCGTTTTTATAGATTCCTTTAATAATACCTGGAATTTTAAAGGATTTCTTTTTCTCTGAAATTCTACCGTTAAACTCTATGAGAAATGCTTCTGTAGAGTGTATATCTGAGATGGTTAAGGCGTGTTCTTTTAGTTGAGAACTAAATGATTCTCCTCTAAAAATGCCCAGTAGGAGTAAGGAACTTAGGATAGCGACAGAAATAATTGAATTATAGAATTTATTAGCCTTTTTAAAGCTAAATATTCCAATAATAGCCAAGAGAAAAATTAGTATAACCCAGAACAAAGAGTGTGTGTGAAATTCTAGTTCTAAAGCTAGAAAAACACCTACAATAAAAGGGAGTACTGCCCTGGAAAGTGGCATTTTTTTCCAGAAATTCATATTTAGTAGTCGTTAGTTAGTAGGTACTAAATTAGTGAATTAGGATGGTTTTTTTAGTGCTAAGGTGTTATTCAAGAATGAATTGCACAGAAACCTGAGCTGATATTTGTCTCTGCCCCCCCGCTAAGCTAGGTTCATTTGGGCTATTGTCTATAGAAGTTTTTATAGTTTCTCTATAAGCTCTGAAGGTTTGATGGTCCTCTTATATTTCTTCAATTTCAAGAGCTCCCCCGGTGGATTTTCTTAGACTTTAGCCATGTTTTCAGCCTTTATTTTAGCGTTTGCTAAAGCAATTCTAATAGCGGAATATTTGGCTTTTTCTAGTTTGGTGCTTCTAAAAGAAGGCTCTCAGAAATTAGCTGTTTCAAATGCGAATAAACCATATCCTAAGAAACAGAATAGGTCATTACCTCTGGAGACAGAAGAAAAAGGCACTTCAGGCTCCTATTACTTTATGAAGTCCGAGTATTTTTTTATTTTGAGGATGAAAAAGGAATAAATCAGACTTTTATTAACGAATCCTTTTATTTCCATTTTCTCTTTTGGAAGGCATGTTTTTCTTTTCTTAAGTAAGGCAGGAAGATGCCAGTAATACATGAAGTGAGCTTTGGCTACCGCTATAAAATTAGCTACCTCACCCCTAAATAGAAAACGCCATGCGGCTATTCCATCTAGTAACATTCTGTAGAAAATTTTAAAGAACAGAATACCTCCAAAGTTCTTAGTAATTATAAATAGGTTATTCCTGAAATTTAAATAAGTCTTGTGCGAGTTTTGCTGAGATAGAGTGCCTCCTCCTAAATGGTAGACGCTACTCTGAGGAACACAATAATTTGTATAACCTTTGTTTTGTAATCTCCAGCATAAATCGATCTCTTCCATGTGTGCGAAGAAATCCTCATCAAACCCGCCAATATCGTTAAAGACAGCAGAGCTAATAAATAATGAAGCACCAGAAGCCCAGAAAACTTCTAAAGGCTCATCATACTGCCCAGAATCTACTTCAAGCTCACTTAGCATTCTTCCCCTGCAAAAGGCGAATAAGTCTTTATCCATAAAGCCTCCAGCTGCACCTGCGTATTCGAATTTAGACTTGTCATTCCAGTCTAGTATTTTAGGCTGAATACACCCTACATTCTCGTGAGATTGATGAAATTCTAAAATAGGACCTAACCAATTTTCAGTTACCTCTACATCACTATTTAGGAGTAAGAAATTTTTATTGTTGAGAAATTTGAGGCCATGATTATAGCCTCCAGCATAGCCTAAGTTTTTATCTAAAGAAACGATTTGTAAGGTCGGGTAGAACTCATTCAAATATAGAATACTTTCATCTGTAGAGGCATTATCTATAATAATGACTTCGGCTTGATGAGAGTATTTAACTACAGAAGGCAGATAGGTTTCTAGAAGCTTTCTACCATTAAAGTTTAAGATGACTACAGCTGTTTCCTTCAATTTTCCCGGAGATAATTAACGCGGGTTCAAATATAGGTCTTTGATTATGTTTCTGGCTCCATCAGAGAGGGTAGTTTTATCGAGTGCGTTCTGCCCTTGATTATTCACTCTATTCGTTTGAACACCGCTTAAAATCATGTCTATCCAATTGTCATTTCGTACCTCTCCGATCATATCACTTTGAATTAGCCTGTAATCGTTTAATATTTGGTCAGTATCCATAAACACAAAGCGTTTATTAGCGAACTCCTTTGCTTGATAGAAATGCCATATTTCATAAGGATTTGCTCCAGTGTCATATTTTCTAACAACTCGTGTGTTAGGCGATCCGTATTCCAAATAAATTCTTCCTCGGTCAGTTTCAAACCCTTTTTTTAGTCTATTCCCAAATTCAGCGTCTACAGCTTCTACTCTACTTAGGTATTCAAGCCAAGATTTTAAAGGACTCTCTGGACTTTTTTCTACCCAAAACTTGTAAAGGAAATTTTGCATATTATTCAGCTTGGCGTTGGATTCGATTTGTGCTTGAATATTTTCGGTTGATGATTCCTCTGTTTTAATAACATCTAGATCATCATCTAATCGGTCATTAGAAATAGTACTGCGAATAGTTCTTAAGTCATACACGTCTGCTATAGGTTCTAATGAAAGGAGGTGGTCATATAATTGATTTTCATCTTTCAGTTGGTCCACATATACAGAGAATTCATCAATTGCTTTTTTGTTTTCTCCAATAGTGTTGTTTCCAGAAGTCTTTATGAACTCCAATCTTTTCGAAGATTGCACCACATTCTCTCGATCTCTAATTTCGATAGTCAAGTTGTAAACACCTTCTTGCAGCTCATTAATTCGTTTAGTTTGAATAAGTGGAATTACTGAATTTGGGCTAAACTTTTTATAATTTACAGATTCCTGAATTAATTTAGTGAAATATGCATTTTCTATGGAGGTAGAAATAATAAATTCCTTTCCATCATCGAAAAATTTATCGGTATGGTAAACCTCTGTGTAAAAAGCGAGTTGATTATCACCTCCAGAATATACGCTGGATACGCGTGGCAAAACATCATAACCGCTTCTGCTTAAGTCATTACTTTCCTCTGTAGGTCCCCAACCACTGATTAAAATAATATCAGAAATAGTGAGCAAATCATAAGCGGGTATTTCCACAACCTCCTCATAAATAAGGGGTACGCTGTTTTCTAGATTAAGATCGGTGATGGATAACTCCAAGTAGTAAGAGCCTGACGCTAATGTGAAACGTCTTATGTCTAGGAAATCTACAAATAGCGAATCCATGGATTCAGGACTCTTTAGATTTGTTTTTTCGTAGGCTACTATTCCATCTGAGTTTCTGAAAATAATTAGTGCCTCTATGTTAGCTTCTAGAAAACCGTCATTATTTCTAGCGTAGTTCATGGTGCCACCAATGAAGTTTAGGTGAGTTTCTACATAAGGCCCCTCATTTGGGATTAAAAAGGTTTTGTAGTCGAAATTTACCTGAACTGAAGCGAATAAAGAACCAGAAAAAATACTGGATAGTACTATAATGAGTATTGCTTTGAGTTTTTTCATCTCCAACAAAGTTAGCAAATCCGCGCTAGTAGGGCATTCAAAAAAAAACTAAAATAATCACTTCAAAAAGCTTGGATGGTACTTAAAAAAGGAATTATCTTTGCCGCGGAGAGTTGGCAGAGTGGTCGAATGCGATGGTCTTGAAAACCATTGTGCGGCAACGTACCGGGGGTTCGAATCCCTCACTCTCCGCTTTAAAAGCCCAGTTTAATTACTGGGTTTTTTTTATGCCTTTTTTTAGGGTTTATTGAAAAAAACGAATTATATTTTAATAATATAAGATGCTGTTAAGCAGTAATTAAGAGTGTTTTTTGTGTGTTTTTTACTTTTTATTTTGAAAAAAGTGAAACCTTAAATGCAAATCGCGCGTTATATAAAAACAAGAGTTTCTTTCTCCTAAATCAAATAGGAGAATAAATAGAGATTAATATTGGTTAAGGTAAAAAAAGTGTTCCAGCGGGAATGCTTTTTTTTTGGTCTAATGATTCGTTCAAGTAGCCAATGTTTGAGATAATTTTATCCATCGAACTCTTGCCTGGAATCAATTAAAAAAAACTTTTTATTTCTATAGATGTTGGATCATCTATTTCCTTTTGGTTAAGAGGCTTTGCACGGGTATATCCTGATTTTTAAATCGGATTTATTGTTTTGTTTTTCACCCATCCTTTTTGTTTAGTAGGAAGTTCTACCGAACTCCACTCTTCGTAGGATTTTATTATTCTTACTTTATACCCAGGGTTTACAGAAGTAACCAATGGAGCCGTTTCTGAAGTAGATTCGTAAATCTTAGTTTCAGGAATCTTCACTATGGCCTCTTCTGAATTAGTCGACAGAGTAGCTAAAGCTAAAACGATGCTTAGCACAGCCAATGCGTATAAGATGAAATGAGGTTTTTTATGACGGGTAATACCCAGGTTTCTGTATAGGACAATTAGAGAGATAATGATTAGAATGTAGCTCGTAAAAGCATAGTGGTCCTTAAATTTCGGATTGAATAGTTGGTTGCTAAAACTACTGATGCCCGAAATAAAGAGCGTGTTTGCGCTATTAGCAGTATTCTCATAAGCCGCAGTTAAGTTTCTGAGAAGTTCAGGTTGGCTAGAGTCTAATTTTCTAGCCTGTTCGTATTTCAATATGGCTTCTACAAAATTCTGTTCTTGAAAACAGCTGTCTCCTTCAATTACTAGTTGAGAAAATTCTTTTGGTATAGGCATAGCAAAACTGCTAATGAGAACAAAAGAACAAGTAATCAGCGTCATAACTGTTTTCATTTTAACTGTTCAATTTGGTTAATTAATGCTTCAGATTCTAAAACTAATTTTTTTACTTCTTCTCCATTATCTGGTGTTTCAGCATTATGTCCGAATTTCTGTAATTCTAATCGTTTTATAAACTGAATACTTTTAATGGCTACCTCCATAGGTAGAATGGAAGATAAGCTCTCCTTAGTAAAGGAGTGTTTAGTTAATGAGAATTTGGATAAAAAATAAGTTTCTGTGTATTCTAGCAGTTTCCCATAGGCGTCTTTAATGTGATGAGAAGACTTCATTGTTTCAAGTTGCGTTTCGAATTTTTCATACGGTGAAATCACGACATTTTCTTTAAGCTTCCTTTTCTTATTAGTATTAGTCAATCTCAACACCCCGGCCAGAACAAACGTGAGAACGATAGATATTAACCCGATTAAATAAGTGAAAAATGACTTTATAATGGGTCTTCTAGGATTACTTAGTATCTCTTGGGATATTGGTTTAAAAGCTGTCTCTGCTATTTCTGGGGTGAAAGAGATTTCCTTCTTAGTACCAGTTTCCACAGTTATAGTAAACCCTTTGATTTCTAGCGAGTCGAATTTTTCAGTAGATGAGTTAAAGAAGAATAAGTATCGGTTATCGGCTTTGATGTAGCCTACTGTTTTAGGAACTAAAGTGTATTCGAAAGTTACTGTGCCGTTTGAGTCGTAGGCTAAATCAGAGTAATCAGATTTTACTGAAGGTTCGTAAATTTCAAATAATGAGTTTAGCTCAGGGAGTTCAGGAGTCGCTAAAGTGGAGAAGTTACCTTTTCCAGTAAGCTGCAGCTTTAGTGTTGCCGCCTCTGAATAGCTTAGTGATTTTCTAGGGTATACCACCTCGAGTTCTAAATCAGAAAATACTCCTAAGTAGTTTTTAGGTTTATCTTGAGCTATTTGTAACACCCTTAAATTTACAGGAGAAGTGTTTATTTTCACTATTTCATCGGTATATCTGGTAACTCGTCCTTGTCTTACCTTGTTACGGATAGTAATGTTTACTGGTAGACTTGGTATTTGATAATTCCCAGCCGATTCCCCAGTGATTCTATAGCGGCCTATTATGGCTGTGGTATAGAGCTTGCCGTTAAGTAAGGCCTGACTTTGTTCGAAATCATTTTGATCTAATTTTTCTATTGTCAGTTCATCACTTGTGGTAATAAAGCTGCCATTAAGATCCTGGATGTTTACAGAAAAATAGACTTTAAGTTCAGCTATTATAGACTCACCTTCATACAACGTGTTAGAGTTTAACTCTAGCCGAGCAGTGTAGTTTTGTCTTCCTTCTGTGGCTTTGTTAGAGACCACATTTACAATAGATTTTTTTGAAGTTATTTGAAGGCTTTTTACCTTGGCGGATAGGGAGGGAATCTGAATTGAGTTTCCTGTCTTTTCTGGTATTACGGAGAATACGTATGTGACGCTTTTATCTCTATTTATCTGTCTCGAAGGATTTCTTTTATTTATGATGTTTAATTCCTTACCGTCATTAGAAATAGTCAAGTTAGAGACCTCGTTAGCGCTTATGGTGTAGCTAATATTGAATTGCTGACCTACCACTACCACTTTAGGATACTCTACAGATATTCCTTGAGAAAAAGCGAAGCTTTGAGCGACCAAGAATGATATGAATATAATGAGTCTTACCAATCTTTCTCAGGTTTTTTATTGGCTCCATTACCTTTTTTATCCTTGTTGCTATTTAATCTTTCTCTTGTCTTTTTTTCTACTTGATCTAGATAATCCATGATTTCATCTGCTTTATCCAGATCTATGTGCTCAGATTGACTTGACTTCTTTTCTTCTTCATTTTTCTCCTGATCAGAGGCTTCTTTTGGTTGAGCGGGAGAGTCTTCATCTCCTTCTTGTTTATCCTGGTTTTGTTCCTGCTGCTCTTGTTGCTGTTTTTGTTGTTCTTGTTTCTGTTGTTTCTCTTGCTGCTGAAGCTGTGCTAGAGCTATTTGTAAATTTTCACTTGCTTGAATATCCTCGGGATTTAAGCGCAGTGCTTCTTTGTAATTTTTAATAGCATCCCCAAGGTTTTGTTCTGCATAATTTAGATTCCCTAAATTATAAGCGGCTTTAGATTTTTGCTGCTCACTGGCTGAGGAAGAGTTTAATAATTGGGAGTAAGTCTTCTTGGCATTTTCTAAATCTCCTGCTTTTAGGTAAGCATTCCCTAAATTGAATAGGTATTCATTATTGGGTTCTAGTTTTAAGCTCTCATTATAAAGATAAATAGATTCATCATACAGACTGTCCTTATATAAATCAGAGCCTAAAGCTGCGTTTAGCTTGGAGCTTTGAGAGAATGCAGGTACGCATTGCAACGCGAGAAAAGCGAATAAAAATATTCTTAAAACCATGGGCCCTCCTTTTCTTTTATGAGCATAGAAATAATAAAAAACAACACGCTTAAAAGTAGCGGTACTTGAAATCTAGGGGTTAAATTATTGAACATAAATGCACCAGTTTCTGTTTTTTCTTGAGTTCTTAAATAGCCGTTCAAGTCTTTAACCTCTTTAGGTGAGCTAGATTTAATTTGGTTGAAAAACCCATCATTTGATTCGGCTATAGATTGTAGCAGCGGAATATTGGCTTTAGATATTACGGTGTTTCCTTGTTTGTCTTTCTTGTATTTGTCTTCCGAGTTAGAATTGGGAATAGGAGCTCCATTATCTGAGCCTATAGCCAAGCACGATATTTTAATTTGGCTTTCCTTAGCTATCTTTAAAGTTTCTTCTAGCTCCGCCTCATGATCTTCTCCATCTGTGAAGAGCAATAAGATTTTGCTAGCACTAGAGTTTTGATCGAAACCCTCCATAGAGACTTTTATGGCCTCAGAAATACTCGTTCCTTGGATAGGGACTGTAGATGTATTTAAGGATTCTAAATAGTTTATGGCAGAGGCATAATCGTTACTCAGCGGCATTTGAGTATAGGCATTGGCAGAGAAGACCACTAAGCCTACTTTATCTCCGTCCATCTTTTTTAGAATATTCTTTATGGCCGCTTTAGCGGCATACAATCTGTTGGGTTGAACGTCTTCAGCGAGCATGGATTTAGACAGGTCTAGCGCTATCATAACCTCTACGCCTTCAGAAAGAGTTTCGGTCATTTCTCCACCTGATTTAGGGCCTAAAAGAGCTGTGATTAGAAGAAGCAGGGCTAGTTTTACTGAAATGAACCGCGCTACAGAATTTCTAAAGGATAAATCCTTAAAAGAGAGATCATTCTTCAGCGTTTTCTTTAAATCTGAGGTTTCTTTCCAGTTTAATATAGCCTTGGTTTTCCAATGCCATAGCCATAGAAAACCAATAGAAACTAAAGGAGATAAAACGAATAGCGCTTTATACTGTTTAAACTCCCACTTTAAAAACGCTAAGAAGTCTATAGAAGAATGAAATAGGGTGTAATATATAAGGCATACCAGAACTTCGAGTAGAATAAGTGCCCAGATGAGCGAACGAATAGGCCATATTTCTTCTCTTTTTTTCATGAGAAAATGGATTTAAAGAGGAGGTTTTTTAGTGCGAATGCTATTAGCATTAAAGCTAGGGAGATACTTATAAATTTATAGAAAACATCCGCTTTCTGTTTAATAATAGTGGCTTCGAATCTAGTCTTCTCTAGCTTATCTATTTCTGAATAAATTTCTTTTAATTTCTCCTCACTGGTAGCTCTAAAATATTGTCCTCCTGTTTTTTCAGCTATTTCATAAAGCGTTCTTTCATCTATTCTAACAGGAGCTTCTCTATACCCGATGTTGCCAAATCTATCTCTGCCTGGGGATAGAGCGGTGCCTTCACTTCCCACTCCTATAGTGTACACTCTTACTCCGTATGCTTTGGCTAGTTCACTGGCTACTTCTGGTCTTATCTCTCCCCGGTTGTTTTCACCATCGGATAAGAGGATTACAGCTTTACTTTCTGAATCTGATTCTTTTAGCCTATTTATAGCCGAGGCTAATCCCATTCCTATAGCAGTTCCATCTTTTAATTCTCCAAATTCAATGCCATCTATAGCATTAAGAATAGTCTGTTTATCGCTTGTAAGCGGCACTATAGGGTAACTCTCTGCGGCATAAATAACGATTCCTATTCGGTCATTCTGTCTATCTTTCACGAACTCCTTAGCTACTCGTTTAGCTGCGGCTAATCTGTCCGGTTCAAAATCCTTGGCTAGCATACTTATGCTTACATCCAGCGCTATAATTATATCTATCCCTTCTTTAGAAATGTCTTTTGGTACCATGTCTTCTTGCGGCCTGGCTAGACTTAGAATCATAAAGAACAGGGCTGTTTTAGAGAGGTATTTATAACTCGAAGGGAGCGCCTGAAGAAACCCAGATGCTGGAATTTCGCTCACTTCATTTAAGGTTAGTTCTCCGAAAATTCCATGTTTATTTTTAATGAAAAAGAAAGAGATAAACGGTAGGATTATTAATGTTAACAGCCATTTTGGCGAATGAAAATCATACAGCTGAATGCATATAAGAGTTAGGCATAGTAAGAACGCGTAAAACAGAACCAGAGGCACTATGTTTTTTCTAGAGATCACTGTTTTTCGGGGCTAAATTCAGAGTGAATATTATCTATTATTTCCTTTATGCTGGAGAGAATCTCTTTGTTTTCAGCTTCAGTAGGAAGTTGCTTTGCAAATTTTACTAAATCAGTTAAAGAAAGCAGCTGTCTGATCGAACGGGTATTTTTTTCAGAAAAACCTTTTTTAGAGCATTCGGTTAGTATCTCTGATGTCGACTTTTCTAATGCTTGAAAACCAAGCTCACCTTCTAAATATTCTCTGAGAATATAGCTTATAGAAGTGTGGTAGGCTTTTAGGTCGCCATCCTGCCAAGGTTTCTTCTCCGATAGATGGTTTATTTTTCTTTGAGCTATGCTGTAAGCAGGTTCTTTAGGTTCTGCTGCTATTTCTGTTGGACTTTCTTCTGGGTTTTGTCGATTGGTAAATCGTTTTACAGCTATTGCAGCCGAGGCGATGATTATTAGAAATACTCCGATCCAAATCCAGTTGTCTCTCAGCCAGTCCAGTATTCCGTAAGACACTTCATTGCCTTCTTTTGCCGCTCTAATTTCCTCTTGCGCAGGATTGGTTAATGTGCTGTAAACACCCACGAGTTTAGCTTGACTTGTAAATGATTTATCACGAACTTTAACTGTGATCGGTTCTATAGGATAGAACCCTATTTTTTCCGCTCTGAACCCTATTTTTTTAGAAATGGAATAGCTGCCTTCTTCATTTCTAATGGTGCTTACTTCTATGATCTCTAGCCCTTCACTTAAAGAGTCTAGAGGAATGAACCAATTAATAAAAGCCGAGTCTGATTCATTTATTAATAGAAGAGTTAGTTCATAGCTGGCAGGCTGACCTATATGTATACTGTCGTTAGATAATATAGTATTCAGTTCTACCTGTGAGAATAGGGTAGACCAGGATAAAGTGACTAATATGGCTAAATAGAAATGTTTCATTTCCCTCTCTGGAAAAGAGCTGTTAAAGGTTTGATGTATGGAAGGTCGGTATAGATTTGGGTCGTATTTATTCCACTTTTTAAAAACATTTTTTCTAAGCCGTCCTGACGCTCAGTCATAAGACTATTGTATTTTTTTCTGGTTTTGGAGGAGCTCGTGTTCACCCATTTTAGCTTTCCGCTTTCGGCATCCTTTAGTTGTACCAGTCCTATATCACTCATTTGCGTTTCACGCTTGTCTATTATCTGAATAGCGGTCAAGCTATGCTTAAGGTTCGTTCGTTTTAAATTATCACTGTAATTATCCGCTTTAAAGTCTGAAATCAGAAATATGATGCTTCGCTTTTTTAGCATCCTATTGGCATAAATCAATGCTTGATTGATATCTGTTTTTTTAGAAACAGGAGAGAGGTGAACCAAGTCTCGTATTATTTTCAGAACATGAGATTTACCACCAGCAGGAGGGATGTACTTTTCAATCGCATCAGAGAAAAAAAGAACACCTACCTTATCCTTGTTTTGGATAGCGCTCATAGAGAGAACAGCAGAAATCTCTGTAATGAGATCTTTCTTAGTTTGACTTCCGCTTCCTAGAAGATTGCTTGAGCTTATATCTACCAATATGAGCGCATTTAACTCCCTTTCTTCCTCGAATACCTTAGTGTAAGGTGCGTTCATTTTAGCCGTCACATTCCAGTTTATAGCACGGATGTCATCACCAGAATAATATTCTCTATTTTCTCTAAAAGACATACCTCTTCCCTTGAATTTAGAGTGATAGTTCCCACTAAACATCTGCATAGAAATTTGTTTCGTCCTAATTTCTATGGCACGTACTTTTTTGAGTAATTCCTTTGTTTCCATAAGCGCTGAGGTTAAGGAATTTCTACTTTATTCAGGATCTCCGTAATTATTTGTTCTTGGTTGATGTCTTCGGCTTCAGCTTCATAGGTTATACCTATTCGGTGTCTTAATACATCGTAGCAGATTTCTCTTACATCCTCAGGAATGACATAGCCTCTTTGCTGAAGAAAGGCATTTGCCTTAGACGCTTTAGCTAAAGCTATACTGGCTCTAGGAGAGCCACCGAATCGTATGAGAGGTTGAAGATGGGCTAAATTGTATTTTTCTGGGTTTCGCGTAGCAAAGATGATGTCTAGAATGTACTGCTCTATTTTATCATCCATGTAAATGGATTTAACCAATTGCCTAGCCTCTAAAATTTCTTTTGTGCTTACTACTTTATTAGGGCTAGGAAATTCATTCTTATTCAAATTAAGCCGAACAATTTCTCTTTCCTCCTCTATTGTAGGATAATCGAGTACTAGCTTTAGCATGAATCTATCGCTTTGCGCCTCGGGCAGAGTGTAAGTCCCTTCTTGCTCCACAGGATTCTGAGTCGCTAAAACTAAAAATGGACTAGGTAGTTTATAGGTTTCATTCCCCAGCGTCACCTGTTTCTCTTGCATAGCTTCTAGAAGAGCGGACTGTACTTTCGCTGGCGCTCTGTTTATTTCATCTGCCAGTAAGAAATTAGCGAATATTGGACCTTTCTTCACAGAGAAATCTCCAGTTTTTTGACTGTATATTAGTGTGCCTGTTACATCGGCAGGAAGTAAGTCGGGAGTGAACTGAATTCTGCTAAAGTCTCCATCCATAGTTTTGGATAAGGAATTTATAGCTAGTGTCTTAGCTAGCCCAGGGACGCCTTCTAGAAGAATGTGGCCATCACTTAATAGGCCTATAAGTAGTTTTTCTACCATGTTTTCCTGACCAATAATAGCCCTGCCTATTTCAGCTCTCATTAAGCCAATGAATGCACTTTTACTAACGATTAGTTCATTTAGCTTTTGTATATCTTGGTTCTGGTTTTCAGTAATATCATTTGAGTAATTCTCTTCCATTTTTCTCTTCTTAATACTCCGTTAGCGTTGTAAGGTAAAGTTAATATTGGCCGCTAATTTCGTGCTTATTATTCATGTTATTAGCTGTTAAATCATGTTAAGCAAAATTAGGGGAGAGTTGAAAAGAAATCGTCTTAGGTGCATAACTTCTATATCAAGGGGCTAGTTAGCTGAAGAAGCAGGGGTAAATTGCTACGCTTAAAGAAAAATATGGAATTCAAGGAGATTATAAGTTGTGTAGAAAAGTTTCATGACTCATTTAAGATCGGTAATAATTACAGTCCTACTGTAGCCCTTTCTGGTGCAGAAAAAGAGCTTCGTTTTAATCTAATGAAAGAAGAGAACGAAGAATATCTAGAGGCTGCTAATAATAACGATTTAGTGGAGGTGGCCGATGCTTTAGGTGATCAGTTATATATCCTTTGTGGAACCATGTTGAGGCATGGGATGCAGGATAAGATAGAAGAAGTTTTTTTAGAAATTCAGCGTAGCAATATGTCAAAATTAGATGCTGACGGAGAGCCTATTTATAGAGAGGATGGAAAGGTCATGAAAAGTGATTTATACTTCAGACCAAATCTTAAGGCAATACTAGACACTCAAGAAGAGGGGTGATAATCCCAAATCGGGAAGATGTTTTCTTCAAAGCTTATCTGTAAAATTCACTGGTAGGCTTTTTTTATAATACAAACTCTATGAAAGATTTAAAAGGTATCTTGGTGAGAGCAGGGTCTAATCCCAGGTTGCTTAAAATGTTAAACCCTCTAATGAGAAAAATGATTCCCTTTAATAGGCCTCATCGGTTTAATGTAGAGGAGATCACTTCTGAGCGTGTAGTCGTAAGGATTCCGTATCGCAGATCGAATTTAAACCACCTTAAAGGTATCCATGCTTGCGCTTTGACTACAGCCTGTGAGTACAGTTCAGGCTTGCTGATTTTAAGGCATCTAGGTACTGCTGATTACAGATTAATTATGAAAAGCCTCACTTCTACTTATCATTATCAAGGAAAGGAAGCCATTAATGCGATCTTTGAGCTAAGTGAGACGGACGTTAATAGTGAGTTGATTCCTGAATTAAAGAAAGAAGGGGTTGTTGATTTGACAGCTGAAATTAAGGCGTTTGATCTGTCTGGAAATCATATCTGTACCACTGTTTGTTTATGGCAAATAAAGACATGGGATAAAGTTAAAACTAAGGTTTAGTATCTAAAAATCTTTGGTATTAAGAAACTTAAAGCCCCTGTAATTCGTATCTTTGCACACTTAAAATTTCAGAGAAAATGGTGAATATTACACTGCCTGATGGCTCAGTAAAATCGTATGAACATAAAGTTACTGCATTACAAGTAGCTACCGAAATAAGTGAAGGCCTAGCTCGAAACGTATTAGCTGCAGAAGTTAATGGGGAGATTTGGGATGCTACTAGAGAGATTACTTCTGATGCTTCTCTTAAGCTTTTGACCTTTGATACAGATGGAGGTAAGTCTACTGTGTGGCATAGTTCTGCTCACTTATTAGCTGAAGCCTTAGAGTCGCTTTTCCCTGGAGTTAAATTGGCTATAGGTCCACCTATTGAGAATGGATTCTACTATGATGTAGATTTTATGGGGCAGGAGTTCACCGATAAAGATTTTAAGAAGGTAGAGGAAAAGATGATTGAGTTAGCTCGCTTGAAGAATCCATTCGAGCGAATAGAGATATCTAAAGCAGATGCCGTTAAGTATTTCCAAGAAAAGGATGATCCTTATAAGCTGGAGTTATTAGAAGGTCTAGAAGACGGTCAGATTACTTTTTATAAGCAAGGAGGATTTACGGATTTATGTCGTGGGCCTCACATTCCTCATACTGGATTCATTAAAGCCGCTAAGGTAATGAGTATAGCAGGCGCTTATTGGAGAGGAGATGAGAAGAATAAGCAATTAACAAGGGTGTATGGTATAACATTCTTAAAGAATAAAGACTTGACAGCACATTTAGCGCTGCTCGAAGAGGCTAAGAAAAGAGATCACCGTAAGCTAGGAAAGGAGCTAGGTCTTTTCCATTTCTCTCCAACTGTAGGGATGGGATTGCCTCTTTGGTTACCTAAAGGAGCTGACTTGAGAGGGAGATTAGAAAATTTCTTAAAGGAGGAACAAAGAAAAACTGGATATCTTCCAGTGATTACTCCTCATATAGGAAATAAAAAATTATACGAGACGAGTGGTCATTGGGCCAAGTATGGTGATGATGCATTTAAGCCAATTGAAACTCCCCAAGAAGGAGAGGTGTATCTTTTAAAACCGATGAATTGTCCTCACCATTGTGAGATTTACAAAGCAGTTCCGAGGTCATACAGAGATTTACCCTTAAGGCTGGCCGAATTTGGTACAGTTTATAGGTATGAACAAAGTGGAGAATTACACGGGTTAACTAGAGTGAGAGGATTTACTCAAGATGACGCTCATATATTCTGTGCTCCCGAGGATGTGAAAGAAGAAGTTGGAAAGGTGATCGATCTAGTGCTCTATATTTTCAAGGTGTTAAAGTTTGAGGATTTTGTAGCTCAGGTTAGTTTAAGAGATCCTGGAAACCCAGATAAATATATAGGGGATGATGAGAATTGGGATGCCGCTGAAAAAGCTATTCAGGAAATTGCTGATGAAAAAGGTCTAAAGACGATTGTCGAGTTAGGTGAAGCAGCATTTTACGGACCAAAGCTTGATTTTATGGTCAGAGATGCTATCGGGAGAAAGTGGCAGCTTGGTACCGTTCAGATAGATTATAATCTGCCAGAGAGGTTTGAGTTAGAATATAAAGGAAGTGATAATGAGTCGCATAGGCCTGTGATGATTCACAGGGCTCCATTTGGTTCTATGGAAAGATTTTGTGCCATTTTAATAGAGCACTGTGCAGGAAAATTCCCGCTTTGGTTAACTCCTGAGCAAGTGAAAATACTGCCAATTAGTGATAGATTTAATTCTTATGCTAAAGAGGTTCTAGAATTGCTAAATAATTACGATATTCGCGCCTCGATTGATGAGAGGTCTGAGAAAATTGGTAGAAAAATCCGTGATGCAGAGTTAGAGCGGGTTCCATACATGATTATAGTGGGAGAGAAAGAAGCTGAAAGTGGTGAGGTTTCACCAAGAAAGCAAGGTGAGGGTGATATGGGCTCAATGAAAATCGAAACTTTCGCTGAATTTATTCAGGAAGAAATTAAGGAATTATTAGCTAATTAAAAACTTAAAGTTATAAGACGTAGAGGTAGAAAAAAGTATTTAGGACGGGTTAAAACAGAGAACCCGCACCAAATTAACGAGGAAATCAGAGCGCAAGAGTTAAGACTTGTGGGTGAAAATGTTGAGGTAGGAGTATATTCTCTTAAAGCAGCATTAGTTATGGCCCAGGATCAGGACTTAGACCTTGTAGAGATCTCTCCGAAGGCAGTTCCACCTGTGGCTAAGATTGTGGATTACAAGAAATTCTTATACGATCAGAAAAAGAAGCAGAAGGAATTAAAATCTAAGCAAATTAAGGTAATTGTTAAGGAGATTAGATTTGGTCCGAATACTGATGATCACGATTTTGAGTTTAAGTTAAATCACGCTAAGAAATTCTTAGAGGAAGGCAGTAAAGTGAAAGCTTACGTTTTCTTTAAAGGAAGAACTATTGTGTTTAAAGATAGAGGAGAATTATTATTGTTGAAATTTATTTCTGAGCTAGAAGAGTTTGGTTTGGTTGAAGAACTACCTAAATTAATGGGGAAGAAAATGACAGTAATGATTAACCCAAAGAAAAAATAATATTAATAACTAAATAAGTAGAAGCGATGCCTAAAATGAAGACCAAGTCTAGCGCCAAGAAGAGATTTAAGCTCACTGGTTCTGGAAAAATCAAACGTAAGCACGCTTTTAAAAGTCACATTCTTACTAAAAAGTCTACGAAGAGAAAGAGAAATCTTACTCAATCAGGATTAGTTGATAAGAGTGATGTGCGTAACATTAAGAGACAGTTGTGCGCTTAAAATTTTAAAAGTGTTTTTGTTAAACCCGGGATGCAGTTTTAAGTCTTATTTAAAATAGGCACTGTATACCAAAAAACAATTAATTAATGCCAAGATCAGTAAATGCCGTGGCTTCTAGAGCCAGAAGAAAGAAAATCCTTAAAATGGCTAAGGGTTACTTCGGTGCCAGAAAAAACGTTTGGACCGTAGCTAAAAATGCAGTAGAGAAAGGTCTACAGTATTCTTATAGAGATAGAAAAAACAAAAAGAGAAATTTCAGAAAACTTTGGATCCAGAGAATTAATGCTGGAGCTAGACAACATGGAATGTCTTATTCTGTATTCATGGGTAAAGTTCATGCAAAAGGAATAGAGTTAAATAGAAAAGTCTTAGCTGATTTAGCTATGAATCACCCAGATGCTTTTAAAGCGATATGTGATTCAGTAAAGTAATTTTCATTTTAATGTAAAATTTTAAAGGCCGGATTTATCCGGCCTTTCTTTTTGTCATTAACTTTAGCATACTTTTTGCTTTTGAAGAAATATAACATTGATTACATGAAATATATTATAACCGTAGCACTTCTTTTCCTTTTTTTATCTGTCCAATCTCAGGAGAAAAAGAAAAAATATCATCCTAATAAGGATAAGATAATGGATCAATTCTTAGAAGTTTATATCCCTGAATCAGCCATTTGGATGGGGGTAGATCAAAATATAGAATCTTATAGGTATGTGAAGAATAGGTTGTTGATCTATAACTTTTGGTCACCATTAAGCCTAGTCCATGAGAATACTCTTTCTGAGCTAGAAGCACTTAAAAAAGAATTTCCTGAAATCGAGATAATAGACTTTCTACATCCAGATGATTTAGGTTTTTTCACTCCAGACGAAGCTTATGAGATTTGGAGATCAAGGGTTTCTCAAAGACCTTTGGTGATTGGAGTCAATGAGAAAATAGCTAAAATGAACCTTGATAGAGATATAGGAAATATCATGTTGAGCATAGATAGAACAGGTGTTAATGTTTTAGATTTAAGTTCAAGTTTAGAATTGGTTAGAGCAATTGCTAAAGATTGGGCTGAAGAATACAAAAAGACCAAAAGCACTAAAGTGTCCTTTCCTACTTATCCCATAAATAAAACTCTTCACTCTGAATTTTTTAATTTTCCTCAGTCGATTACGGCAGATGAATTAGATTTGGCGCTGTATGTAAGTGATACTGGAAATAACAGGATTATAGGGCTAGAGAGTAATGGAATGTTATTAGATGTTATTGGAGATGGGACTGCGGGTTATAGAGATGGTCACATTGCCCAAGCCAAATTTAATAAACCTCATGGAATAGTTTTTGACAGTAATGAGCGGGTACTTTATGTAGCGGATACGTATAATCATGTGATAAGAAAAGTAGATTTTTCTAATTATCAGGTTTCTACATTTTTAGGAACGGGGGAAGCGGCTGTCATACTTGACAAAGAGATTAGACTGAAAGAAAAAGCACTCGCTTTTCCTCAGTCATTGGAGTTGAAAAACGGGTTTTTATACGTTTCTATGGTAAATCAGAGCCAGATTTATAAGGTCGAATTGGCTACGGGAGCTGGGGTTAGAATTGCAGGCACCAGTTCTTCTGTCAGCCAAGATGGAAAAATTGAGGAAGCGTCACTAGCACACCCAAATTCTATATGCTTCAAGGATGAAAAATTATATTTATTAGAAAGAAAAATGCCACGAGTGAGATGTCTGGATAAGAAATCCATAAAGACAATCTATCAGGCAGAGCTTGAGGATTCTATTCAACTTAATTTTCCAGGATCAATTCATTCTATTGGTAATTCTATTTATATATTGGATAGCTTTAATCACAGTGTAAGAAAATTAACTGATGAGGGTTTATCTCATGTGACAGGTTCAGTAAAGGGATTTAAAGACGGGAGTTTGAAAGAGGCTCGATTTAACGCTCCCATAGATTTGTGCACGATGAGCGGAAATATTTATGTTTTAGACGCGCTTAACAGCGCCATTAGAGTAGTAAACCCTAAGTCTGAATCCGTTTCTACTTTAAAGCTAGAGGGGATTGTTGATCTTTATAGACCGTTATCCATAAATAAGATTGAATTTAAAGAGACAGTCGCATATGCTATGAAAGGTCAAAATTTAGTAGCTCTTAAAATCGAACTTCCAGAAGGACAGGTTATAGGAGATTCAGGGATAGAAATAGAGAATCAAACAGGTTCGATAGGAGAGGTTATTAGCACTGATGCTGTTAATGGTGTAATCTTAATAGCTGTGGATGTTGAAGATTTTTCGGAAACTACCTATTTGTCTTTGAAATTTGAGTCCACTTTAATAGAAGTTCCTAATCATAAGAAGCTCTATACTGTTAAATCATTGATTAAATATGAGGAGAGTAGCGATAGGTCTAAATTAGGAAATGCGTTACTCAAGCTCTAAAAGCCTTCTATTTCGTTTAATTGAATAGCGGATAAATCAAAATCGGGATTTAGTTGTAAGGCTTTTTTAAAGTCAGATCGGGCTTCAGTATATCTGCCTAAATTCTTATGACATAATCCTCGGTTATGGTAAGCTTCGGTATACTCTGGGTTATTCAAAATACTTTGACTGAATTTTATAGTAGCCTGTTCATATTGATCGGCAAAAACGAGTAGCAAGTATCCCTGATTGAACTGTGCTAAAAATGAAATGGGGTCAATCTCTAAAATCCTATCATACCTTTTCATGGCATCATCAAACTTGCCTGAGTTTTGAAGGTAAATAGCTAGATTGTAATGTGCTTCTATTCTTTCAGGTTGAAGATAAATAGCAGACTTATAGTACTGAATAGCCAGAGAGTCATTTTTAGCAGCATGTAAGTTACCCAGTCTCATATAGGCATCGTAAAAGTTGGGGTCAAGCTCTATAGAAGTTTGATAACTGCTAATAGCAAGTACAGAGTCACCTTTAGCCCTCCTAAGCTCAAAAGTTAGTCCTTTCATGAAATAGGCATCAGGCAGTTGTTTGTCTAGAATTAATGCGGAGTCTACCAACTGAATACACTCGTCATAGTTGTCTAAGAGTTGTTGGATCTGTGCTAGTTTAACATAACAGTTGGCATTTTCAGGGTTTTCTTTAATACAGAGTCTGTATGCTTTATTTGCATTTTCCGCATTGTTTTTAATTTGAAGATTGGAGAAAAGGATATTGCCTTTTAAATAGTAATCCTCATCTGTGGCAGAAATAGCCATTTTCTGATTTAAATCATTTATGGCTAAGTCAAATTCTCCATTTTTATATAAAGTTTTGGCCCTTTTAGATAGTGCTTCCGCATTCTTTGGTTCTTTCTCAAGGAGTGTATTTAGACTATCTAAGTCTGAAGTAAACTCCATTATAGGAGAGGTGTTAGTTACGTTTTCTCCGCAGGAGAAGAGTAGGATAGAAAGAAATATTAGGAGCGCTTTATTCATGGGTCTAAAATAAAAAAGTCTCTGATGAACTATCAGAGACTTTCGATAATTTAATAAGAAAAATATCAGTTATTAAGAGTTTCTTTAATTTTGTTCTCTATTTCATCTGATAATTCAGGGTTGTCAGAGATTAAACTTTTAACTGTATCTCTTCCTTGGCCTAATTTCGTTTCGCCATAGCTAAACCAAGAACCACTCTTGTTTACTATATTCATATCTACAGCTAAATCCAGTATTTCTCCAGATTTGGAAATTCCTTCCCCGTACATAATATCGAACTCAGCTTTTCTAAAAGGAGGTGCTACTTTATTTTTAACAACTTTGACTCTTGTTCTATTTCCTATTACGTTGTCACCATCTTTTATTTGAGTAGATCTTCTTATATCGATACGTACAGATGCGTAAAATTTCAAAGCATTTCCACCAGTGGTCGTTTCAGGATTCCCGAACATTACACCAATTTTTTCTCTTAGTTGGTTAATGAAGATACAACAACAACCTGTTTTACTAATAGAACCAGTTAGTTTTCTTAAAGCTTTAGACATTAGTCTAGCCTGCAGACCCATTTGAGAATCACCCATCTCACCTTCGATTTCTGCTCTTGGAGTAAGGGCAGCTACAGAATCTACAACTAAAATATCGATAGCTCCACTTCGAATAAGATTATCCGCTATTTCTAGGGCTTGCTCACCATTGTCTGGCTGAGAAATAAGTAAGTTTTCTGTATCAACGCCTAATTTTTCAGCGTAAAATTTGTCAAAAGCATGCTCTGCATCTATGAAAGCAGCAATTCCTCCTGCTTTTTGAGCCTCAGCTATGGCATGAATAGCTAAAGTTGTTTTCCCAGAAGATTCAGGTCCATAAATCTCAATTACACGTCCTTTAGGAAAACCACCTATTCCTAGCGCTAAATCTAAGGTTAAAGATCCTGTAGAAATGCATTCCATTTCTTCCACGGCTTCATCACCAAGTTTCATTACAGTTCCCTTTCCATAAGTTTTATCTATTTTGTCAAGAGTAAGCTGTAAAGCCTTTAATTTTTCTTTTTGTAGTTCTTCAGCCATGTTTTTAATTTTTTGCTAAGGTATAATTTATAGAACGTAATCTATTTGAGTAGTTATAAAAAACCTTACACATCTAGTATCTGTTTTGCGTGTTCTTTCGTTTTTACTTTCTCTATAATGTTGGTTATAATTTGGTTTTCGTCTATGACAAATGTAGTTCTATGAATACCGTCATATTCTTTTCCCATGAATTTTTTAAGTCCCCAAACACCATAAGCATTAAGCATCGTCTTGTCTTCATCAGCTAGTAAATCGAAAGGCAGATTTTGCTTTGCAATAAATTTCTCGTGTTTTGCAACGCTGTCAGCACTTACTCCTAAAACTTCATATCCTTTGTCAGTAAACTCGGTATAATTGTCTCTTAAATTGCATGCCTGCGCGGTGCATCCAGGAGTATTGTCTTTTGGGTAAAAGTAAATGACTAGTTTTTTTCCTTTGAATTGATTTAGTTCAACCATTCTGTCGGATTGATTCTTGACCTTAAATTCAGGAGCAGAATCTCCAATTTTTAAATGTTTCATATTTCATTTTTATCAAAGTAACAACGTATAATTTTAATAACTGTGGCCTTTCTGTAACTAGGCGCCTAAATAATTAATCGTTTAGATTAACGATTCATCATGCTCAATGAATCTCTGTTATGTCTTATAATATTAGCTGAATTTTTTGTAACTGTTATGATAAATTTCATTTTTTTGAGATTGACCAATTAGAAGGTTACAGGCAGATTATATGTTATACAATTCTTTTAATCTAAAGCTTTTATTCGCTTCTTTTGTAGAGTATGGAGAGAGTAACCAAATTTGTTCAAGTCATAGTTCCTTTGAGTTTAAAGGGAGAGTTAACTTATAGGGTTCCAAATGAATGGAATGATTTAGTTTTAGTTGGGCAGCGAGTAATTGTTCAAATAGGCAGAACAAAACTGTATACTGCGCTTATTTCTGCTATTCATGAGACAGCTCCTTTAGATTATCAAGTGAAGTATATAGATTACCTTCTTGATGAGGAGCCGATAGTGACTCTAGGTCAACTGAAATTCTGGTCTTGGATTAGTGCGTATTATATGTGTTCAATAGGGGAGGTGATGAATGCAGCTTTACCTGGCAGTTTCAAGCTAGCGAGTGAAACTCAAATTGTATTGGCCTCTTCTGATAGACCTGACTATGAAGGTTTGAATACCAAAGAAGTGAAGATTATAGAGGCGCTAGAGGCTACTGAATCTTTATACCTAAAAGATATAAGTACGATTTTAGATATAAAGACTGTAATGCCTGTTATAAATGGGCTAGTGAAAAAAGGTCTCATAGTAACTTTGGAAGAACTTAAAGAGAGGGTTAAGCCTAAGTTAAAAAGTTATGTAGAGTTCACTGATTATTCTGTTTTAGATTCTAATAGAATGGAAATATTAGATGATTTGCAACGCAGAGCTTTTAAGCAGTTAGAGTTATTTATGACCTTTCTTAAAATGCAGGACGATAAAAAGGGCTTAGTTACAAAAAAAGACCTTTTGGAATATTCAGGAATTTCAGACTCTACTCTTAATGCTCTAAGAGAAAAAAATATTTTACGCGTAACTAAAAAAGAAATCTCCAGAATAGATGCACACGGAGTTAAGGAGGTAAGAGCTATTTTAAGTGAGGCTCAGTCGGTTGCTTTAAAGAGTATTAGGTCGGTTTTTGAAGAAAAAGACACCTGTCTTTTACATGGAGTAACATCTTCAGGTAAAACTGAGGTATACTGCGAGTTAATAGAAGAGCAGATTTCACAAAACAGAACAGTACTTTTCTTGGTTCCTGAAATAGCTCTTACTACTCAGCTCATAGGCAGATTAAGAAAAAGGTTTGGTGATATTGTAGGAGTATTTCATTCTAAATTCAATCAAGGACAACGTTCTGAAGTTTGGAATGATTCTTTAAAGTCATCTGGAGAACGTTTTAAAATTTTCATAGGTGCGCGATCAGCACTTTTTCTGCCACTTAAAAGATTAGGGCTAATAATAGTAGACGAGGAACATGATGCCTCCTTTAAGCAGTATGATCCTGCGCCTAGGTATAACGCTCGAGATTTATCTTTAGTACTGGCTCATATTTATAAGGCTAAAACTATTCTAGGGAGTGCCACACCTTCGATAGAAAGCTACTATAACGCTCAATCTGGTAAGTATGGTTTGGTGGAGTTGAATGAGCGGTTTGGTAAGGTTTCGCTTCCGAAAATATCTACAGTAGACTTAAGAAATGAAATTAAAAATAAAACCATAAAAGAGGAATTCTCTTCAGTTCTACTTGATGAAATGTCTAAAACATTGAAAAAGGGAGAGCAAGTAATTTTATTTCAGAATAGAAGGGGGTATTCTCCTGTATGGCAGTGCGTGACTTGTGGAAACGTACCGCAGTGTGTGAGATGTGATGTTAGTCTAACCTATCATAAGCCTATAAACTCATTAAAGTGTCATTACTGTGGTTATCAACTTTCTCCAGCCCCTCAGGAGTGCGATGTCTGTAGCAGTAACACTTATAAAATGGTTGGGTTCGGGACTCAGAAGTTAGAAGAGAATTTGGGTGATGAGTTTCCTGATGCTCAGGTTAAGAGAATGGATTTTGACACTACCAGAACTAAAAATAGTTATGAGACAATCATAGAGGAGTTAGAAACAGGGTATACCGATATTTTAGTCGGAACCCAAATGGTAAGTAAAGGACTCGATTTTAAAAATGTTGGTTTAGTTGGCGTTGTACAGGCTGACCAGATGCTTAGGTTTCCTGATTTCAGGGCTTTTGAACGTTCATTTCAGTTAATGACTCAGGTAGCGGGTAGGGCAGGCAGAAGGGAAAAGGAAGGTAAAGTAGTGATCCAAACGTATTATCCTGATCATAGAATTATACAGAGCGTCATTAAGCATGATTTCTTAGGATTCTACAATACAGAATTACTAGAGAGAAGAAAGTACAGTTATCCTCCTTTCTCGAGACTAATAAGGCTTACAGTTAGACATAAAAAAATAGAGGAAGTGAATAGCCTTTCTAAGGAGTTGGTTTATGATTTAAAAGGTGTTTTTAGAGAAATGGTACTTGGTCCTGAGTTTCCTGCTGTTATAAGAATTCAGAATATGTATTTGAAGAATATTCTTATAAAATTTGATAGAGAACATTCTCCCGCGGTAGTAAAAAAGGAACTGACTAAAATTTTAGATAGGTTTAAGTCTGATAGAGGTAAATCCGCTTTTAGAATTAAAATAGACGTAGATCCAGCTTAAATCTATTCTTGGTCATGCTCTTTTTCTATATCTCTAAACTCACGCGCTACCAATAAATAAAACACTATGAATATGGCAGTGCAAATGCACGCGTAAACCCAATGTTTATGATCCATAGTAATGTCCATAGAGTTGTTTCCTAGCTGCATGGCACGCATGTTTACTCTTTTCATCATGAAAAGGCTGATACCAAAAACAACCATGGCCAATAAGGCTCCTATGTGAAATGTCTTACTCATATAGCTAAGTAAAAGTAGAAAATAATTCCCCCGCAATTGTTTCAGAACGAAAAAAAAGCTCAATCAAATATGTTGTATTTGATTGAGCTTTAAAATCTCTTATTAATAAGAGCACATTAAGATAATTAAATATGTTTTGGCTACTTAACTATAAGTCTTTGTGTACCGACAGATGCACCATTATTCCTAATGTCAACTAAGTAAATTCCACTAGCCAATTCAGAAGAGTCAACAAAAATAGTTCCTGCAGATCGATCAATTGTTTCTGTCAATACGACTGTCCCCGTTGAGCTTAATATAGAGAACTCAGCATTATTAAAGTCCTTAAGTAAGTAGTCTATTCTAGTCTCACTTTCTGAAGGATTAGGATAAGGCGTACTAATAAAGTTCACTTTTCCAGCTGCATTTTCTTCTATAGAATTCCATAACTCACAATCATCTGTAGATGTCGCACCAAAACAGTAACCTATGTCTTTATAATTAGTAAAACTCTCCGATTGGTCATAAAAAGAATGTCTAATTACAGTTCCTCCTTCTTCGTCAGATTTGTAGTATCCAGCAAATCCTTGTTGAGAAAAATCCTCACTTAAACCGTGCTCAACAAATTGACCTGGCGCCACCGCTAGACCTTGAGAACCATCTGTAGTCCCATATGGGTAACATAAGTTCCAGCAGTATTTATAATCCATATATGAAGGCTCTTGACTTTCTACTGTCCACCTTACGAAAACTGTCCCGTTAAATGTGGTAGAGTTAGTGAAATCAATGTAGCCAATTAGTTCATCTGTAGTGCCGTCTGTAGGTAATACTCCTGATTGATTCCCTAGTCCTTCCAACGAAAACTGTTGGCTAAAAGCAGAGAAAGGCATTAGTAGTAGACAAAGTAAAATATTCTTCATGTTTTTTTATTTAAAGGTATACATTATGTCTCTTAAGAGAAAATTCTTCAAAGATTATTATTGGAGTCTTAGATTTAGTTTCTACTGCCGAAAATACTGCTTCCAACTCGTATCATTGTGCTTCCCTCTTCAATGGCTAGCTTATAGTCACCACTCATACCCATAGATATTTCTGAAAAAGACGAGTCACTATTAAAGTAAGAAGTCTTAATGAGGTTAAAGGCCTTTTTAAGCGTTGCAAATTCTTTAGAGACTACGCGCTCATTGTCTGTGAAAGTAGCCATTCCCATGAGGCCAGTTATTCTTGTGTTTGGAAAATCGTCCATTGTACTCGCTATGAATGAAGATAATTTTTCTACCGGGATTCCGAATTTAGATTCTTCTTTAGCTATGTGAACTTGAATTAGGATATCTTGAGTTTTGCCTATAGTTTGAGCTCTTTTGTCAATTTCAGCGATTAACTTTAAACTATCTACTGAATGAATCAGATGGGTGTAACGAATGATTTGTTTGACTTTTTTGCTTTGCAAATGTCCAATGAAGTGCCATTTTATATCTTCAGGTAAGTTGGGCCCTTTGTCAAGAATTTCTTGAGCTTTATTTTCTCCAAAATGTCTCTGTCCGGCATCATAAGCTTCTTTTAATAAGGAGAGCGGTTTGGTTTTTGAAACAGCTACTAAAAGAACATTATTTGGGATGGATTCTATAATTCTAGAAAGATCCTTTTTTATATCACTCATCAGAGATGTCGAATATGGTTAGTCCACTTCTTAATTTAGGTTCTATATATGTGCTTTTCGGAGGCATGTATTCATCTGCATCTGCTACAGCTCTCAATTCTTTAAATGTAACTGGTGCCAGTAGAAAAAGGATGTCATTTCCATTATCTATTGAATTGGTTAGCTCGTTTAAGTCGTTTTTAGCAGGAATAAACTTGACCCTCTTGTCATTTTTCAGGTCAGTAATTCCCATAATCGGATCAAGAATTTGCCTCGATAATTTTTCAGCATCTATACTGTCTTTAGGGGAATTAGAGTCTAAAGATTTTAGTTTAAACTTAGTCCAGCCAGTTCCGAAATAATACATGTGTACTTCTCCATCCTTGGGCGAAAAAGGATCTCCAGAAATGTGAGATAAATCAAATTTGGCGTTTATATCATTGATGATTTTGTCGGTTTCGGCTTTGTCAAAACCTCTAATCATTCTATGAAAACCAAAGATTTCCATCTCATCTTCTTGAGCAAGCATAGCCATAAACCAGTTGCTGTTTGCGTCAGGGTTAGTATTATTCCTATTCTTAGATAAGTTAACCGAACTAGCAGACCTATGATGTCCATCTGCTATGTATAGAGCTTCTACTTTTTCGAAACTTTTTTGGAAATTTATAATATCCTCTTCTGAGGATAGTATCCAAAGGGAATGTCTTATTGAATCAGTGGTAGTAAAGTCATAAACAGGTGAAGCTGTTTTGGCTTTTTTGATTAACTCAGCAGTCTCTTCATTTTTAGAATAGGAGAGGAGAACAGGCTCAGCATTAAAATCTACAGAGTCTAAATATTCAGTAAATAGCTTTTCTCTATTATGGATAGTAGCTTCATGAATTTTTATGCTTTTATCCATATACTCCTGAACAGAAACACTGGCTATAATACCCGTGTAAGAATGTGTAGGAGTAGTCTGAGTGTAGATGTAAATACTATCCTCATTATCCTTTACGAAGACTTTCTGATCTAGGAATTCTGCATATTTGCTTTTAACTTTGGAGAACATTCCTTTAGTGCCTCCATCAGCCTTTAGTTCTTCATTATAATCAGGATTAATGATGTGAATAAAGGTGAAAGGATTGGAGTCAAGTTTTTCTCTTAATTTCTCCTTGCTATAAGACACATAAGACCTAGAAGCTACTAAATGTACCTTATCATTTACTGGTCTTACGGCTTTAAAAGGTTTTATTCTAGCCATGAATTTGCAGTTAAGCTGGCTGTAATATACTTAAAATTTGATCTGCTAGTTCTACTCCGATACGGTCCTGCGCTTCAGAGGTAGCCGCTCCTACATGAGGTGTACTAGCTAGTTTCTCGTGTTTTAATAAATCTTCTCGAGGAGTAGGCTCATTTTCAAATACGTCTAGGGCAGCAAATTTTACTTTGCCCGTATTTAAAGCTTCAATTAAATCATGTTCGTTAATAACACCTCCTCTAGCTGCATTTATTAAGCAGACACCATCTTTCATTTGAGAGATTTCATTTTTGGTGATTACTGCAGAACCATTTTCCTGTTTTGGCACATGTATAGAGATGAAGTCTGAGGTAGAAATAATCTCGTCAAAGGATACCATAGGAACGCTTACATTCACCACTCCAGCGCCTTCTATGTTCCATTGCACCGCTCCATCTGAAGAGCTTCTGTCGTGTGCTAAAACTTTCATTCCAGCTCCTAATGCGTATGTAGCAGTGGACTTTCCTATTCTCCCAAAACCAATTATACCGAGTGTTTTACCTCTAAGTTCTGAGCCTTTAGCATACTTCTTTTTTAGAACTTTAAATTCAGATGCTCCTTTAGCAGGCATTTCTCTATTGCTGTCAAATGTGTTTCTTGCTAATGAGTACAGGTGAGCCATAACCAATTCGGCCACACTTTGGCTAGATGCAGCAGGGGTGTTAAATACGTCCAAGCCTTTATCTCTTCCATACTGCACATCGATATTATCCATGCCTACTCCACCTCTTCCGATAAATTTTAAGTCTGGACAAGCGTCTATAATGTCTTGTCTAACTTTGGTGGCACTTCTTACTAGAATCCCCACATAACCTATTTCATTAATCTTCGAGATTAGTTGATCTTGTGGGATGAATTCTGTGTGAACTTCTATTCCTGCAGCTTCTAGCTTGGCTATGCCTGAAGCGCTTATTCCATCGTTGGCTAATACTTTCATGTGTTTTTTTATGCAGTTACTGTGGCTAGTTCTTTCATTACGTTAACTAATGCTTGTACACTAGAAAGAGGAAGGGCGTTATAAATCGAAGCTCTATATCCTCCTACAGACCTATGTCCTTTAATTCCGTTAATGTTAGCTTTACTCCACATTTCATCAAACTTAGCCTGAAATGAGGCATCTGTTAATGTGAAGGTTACATTCATTTTAGATCTGCTATTTACATGAGCATATCCTTGAAATAGAGGGTTTTCGTCTATTTCGTTATAAAGTAATTCAGCTTTTTGATTGTTTATTTTCTCAATAGCTTTAACTCCTCCTAGGTCTTTTAGCCATTCTAACATCAGCATAGATGTGTAAATAGCAAAAACTGGAGGTGTATTGAACATCGATTCTTTATCTATATGCACTGATAAGTCTAAATAAGAAGGGATGTTTCTTCCTGTTTTTCCTAGAAGTTCTTTTTCTACGATGTATAAAACAGTTCCTGCTGGTCCCATGTTCTTTTGAGCGCCTGCATAGATTAATGCGAAATCTGATACATTTATTTCTCTGCTAAATATATCACTACTCATGTCACAGATCAATGGACACTCCGAAGTAGGTAAAGTCTGCCACTGTGCTCCATAAATCGTATTATTCGATGTGAAATGAAAAAAGTCAGCATCTGAAGGGATAGAATAATCTAACATTAACTCAGTGTATCCGTTTTCTTTTCCAGACGCTACTACATCTACATTCCCCAATAACTTGGCCTCTTTAATAGCTTTAGAGCTCCATGTGCCGCTATCATGGTAAGCGCCTTTTCCGTTTTCTTTCAGAAAATTAAACGCTGCAGTATAAAATCCTAGACTAGCTCCTCCTTGAAGAAAAAGTACTTCATGAGTATCAGGGACATTTAAAAGCTCTTTTACTAAGCCTCTAGCGTTGTCCATTACTTCTATGAATGGCTTACTTCTGTGACTTATCTCTATTAAAGAAAGTCCTATTCCATTAAAGTCTTTTACTGATTCTGAGGCTTTTTGCAACACTTCCTGAGGAAGAATACAAGGGCCTGCACTGAAATTATGTACCATGAGCTGTTAGCTTTTAATTCATTACAAACTTCCAAATAATAATTGGTTCTGATGTTAGGATAATGATAATAATTTCATAAATTTTTATGTTTACAAACCAAGGCATTCAAGAGCTTTGGTTTTATATCTATCTAATTTGAACAAGAGCTCTACATCTTCAGCTATAAGCTTGGTTTTCAGTAGTAACGAATATTCCGCTATTACTTCCAGTCTGTTGTCCTCGTAGGATATTATGCCTAAAGCTTTTATGGTCTCGGTTTTCGATAATACCTCTTGACTAATTAATTTTTTGACCGCCACAATTCTATCTCTTTCAAAAACTAAAGTCTCTAGTTCTTTAATCTCTTTTTGGTTCAAGTTATTCGTGGATTTATATTTACTGGTAATAATAAATAGGGCTTCTAATGGATTCTTAGAATGGTTCTCTGCCATATTTAAAGAATCTATATACTCTAATGGTAAATCGAAGACCGACTCGGGTAAAATCCGCCATTCTTCAGAAATGAATTTCAGATTGAATTTTTGAGCTTTATTTTGCTTAACTGACAAATCTAATTCTATTAGCACTTGTTCTGTAGAGTCCAATATTTGGAAATAGCCTTTGCTTTGATTGGGGAAGTAGAACTCACCATCACTGATAAGTGAACTTGTTTCTAATTGAGTGTTTATTTTAACAGAAAAAGGAATAGAATCAGAAGAGGTAATTACAATACTACCTTGACCTGTAAGTTCTGATATGACAGAGCTTAGAAGTACTGTTGTTAAAACAAGAATATAGTTTTGAATGGTTTTCAAAATTCGGTTTTCTCTTTTCAATGAAATAATCGCACCAAAGCTACTCCAAAGTGATATTATTTGTTTGTCTTTTGCTCTACTCTTTGTTGTAGAATTTTTATGATTCCTCTAGAAGGTAGTTTGCGTAGCAATACTTTCAACATATTATGTTCCCCTGAACCAAATGATTTAGGGATAAACCAAATGATAATTACATAAGATAGCCCAAGCGATAAAACACCAGCCAGTATATTAACGAATACTGGAAACCTCAAATAATTTAATCCAATCTTAGTTAGGAGACAGAGGCCTAGCGTGAGAGTAGCTACTATTAATGGACCTATGATGAGTTTTAATATCTCTGATAGCTTAACTTTTAGAATGCTAAGTGTAAGTGCGGTCATCAATATGAACTGAATGAATACAGCCAAGACTAGCGCTATGGCTACTCCTGTTAAACCAAGGTCGAGCGATTTAACGAAAGAGACTTCGCTTAGAGCTATCCAAACGAATAGTGAGATAGCTAAAAAGTAAATAAACTTTATAAATGCCCCGATGTAAACTCTGTCAAGCGCCCTTATCACTGCGTCAGAAAGTTTGATTAAAGTTCTCATAAAGAGTCCTATAAATAGTATTTGCACCACTGGAATGGCTCCTAAGTATTTATCCCCTAGTAATATAAGTACGACTTCCTCTGAGAAGATGACTAGAAAAACGGATGAGGGCAATGAAATAGTAGCTAAAACTGAAAAAGCACTTCGATAAGCAAATTTTAGTTTTGAGGTTTGGTCCTGAATCATACTTAAGCCGCTAAACATAACGCTATCGGATAGTTTTCCAATAATGGTAATAGGATAGCTCATTACTTTTAGTGATTGGTCATACACTCCAGTTTCTCCCCAGTTATTTCCAGCTGCTGAATCTGTCGCGGCATATCTAGAAACTAAGAACACATCAATTTTAGAGCTTAGGTAATTGAAAAATGTAAAAAGAGTGCTTCCTCCTCCATACCTAATTAACGACTTAGCTTTTTTAATGCTACTTAATGGCTCTAGTTTTATTGGATGGAAATACCAGTAACAGATGGTCATAATTAAGCTCTGAGATAAAAGGGCTAAAGCATATGCCCAAACCTCAAAGTCTAAATAGGCTAGTGTTAGCCCTACAATCATAAGCCCTGCCATCATTCCTATAGTCACAGAAATGAAGAGTTGTTTGAACATCAGCTTTTTTAGCAGCAGTGATTTGGGAATAATACTAATAGCAGAAATAATAAAACTGAGGCCTATTACCCTTAATAATGGACTTAGTCCAGCGTCATGGTAGTAATGCGCTATATGAGGAGCTGATATCCATAGAAAAGAGAAGAAAAGAATTCCTAATATAGCCGATAGATAAAAACTTCCTGAGATTTCAGATTTAGTGATTTCTTTTTTTTGAATAATAGCAGGTCCGATACCTATTTGAGCAAAAATATCAATAAATCCAGTGATGATAAGGACTATAGCCATAATCCCAAATGATTCTTTGGAAACTAATCGAGCCAGAAGGGCGTTAAAAATTAGCTGAATAACACTCTGAACGATGACGTTTATGCTTTGCCATCCGAAAGCATTCATTATCTTTTTTTCTTGACTCAAGTGGCTGGTGACTTTTAGCTAAAGTAGCAGGAACAGTTAATAGGAGAGAGGGTAGTGGAACTGTTTATACATTATTTAATGTTAAAACTGGGCACTGTCATAAATGAGCGGTACTATTTAACTTAAATGAGATTATTGAGGAATAAAAAAGCCCTTTCAGTGTAGTGAAAGGGCTTTTTTAATGAGTTATATGTCTAGAGTTACTTGGCTATGTTTATAGCTCTAGTTTCTCTAATTACAGTGACTTTTACCTGACCAGGATAAGTCATTTCTTCTTGAATTTTTTGGGAGATGTCAAATGAAAGTTGATTTGCTTGAGCATCAGTAACTCTTTCACTTTCTACTAACACTCTTAATTCTCTACCTGCTTGGATGGCGTAGGACTTGCTTACTCCTTCGTATCCTAAAGCTAAGTTTTCTAAATCTTTTAATCGTTGGATGTAAGACTCTACTACTTCTCTTCTAGCCCCAGGACGAGCTCCTGATATAGCATCACAAACCTGAACAATAGGAGAAATCATATATTTCATTTCGATTTCATCGTGGTGAGCACCTATAGCGTTGCAAACTTCTGGATTCTCTCCATACTTCTCCGCTAGTTTCATTCCGAGAATAGCATGTGGTAATTCAGATTCTTCATCAGATACTTTTCCGATATCATGAAGTAAACCAGCTCTTTTTGCTAGCTTGGTGTTTATTCCTAGTTCAGCTGCCATAGTAGCACATAGGTTAGCTACTTCTCTAGAATGCTGAAGAAGGTTTTGTCCGTATGAAGATCGGTACTTCATTCTTCCTACCATTCTAACGAGTTCGTTTTTAAGGCCATGTATTCCTAAATCAATACAAGTTCTTTTCCCTATCTCTGCTATTTCTTCTTCTATGTTTTTGGTAGTCTTTTTTACTACTTCTTCTATTCTAGCCGGGTGGATTCTTCCATCAGAGACTAGCTGATGAATAGAAAGACGAGCTATTTCTCTTCTTACAGGGTCAAAACAACTTAGTATAATAGCTTCTGGTGTATCATCTACTATGAATTCTACTCCTGTAGCAGCTTCTAGAGCTCTAATGTTTCTACCTTCTCTACCTATAATTCTCCCCTTGATATCATCACTTTCTATATTGAATACAGAGACTGAATTTTCTACAGCATGCTCTGTAGCCACTCTTTGGATAGATTGAATAACTATTTTCTTAGCTTCTGTGTTGGCTTTTAATTTAGCCTCGTCTAAGATTGCTTGAATTTGTTCTGAGGCTTGAGCTCTTGCTTTGTCTTTAAGCTGCTCGCCCAATTGAGTTTTAGCTTCTTCGGCAGAAAGTCCACTGATGTCTTCTAAAAGTGTGACCGCCTTCTGTCTAGTACTCTCTAGTTCACTTTGTTTAGTTTTTACAGCAGTAATTTGATCATCCAGGTCTTTCTGAATTCGATCAGTATTGTTTTGAGCTCTTTTCTGGTGCTCTAAATCTTTATTCAGTTTAGTTTCTTTACTCTTTACTCTATCTTCTGCAGACTGTATTTTTCGAGTTCTGTCTTTTATAGCAATATCATGTTTTTCCTTTAGCTCTAAAAATCTCTCTTTAGCTCTTACTTCCTTGTCTTTTCTTATAGTCTCTCCTTTAGCTTCAGCTTCAGCTATGAGAGCTTCTTTTTTCTTGGTGAGCGTGTTGGTGAATAAAAAGTATCCAATAACGGCTCCTGCCAATAGGCCTCCTATGCCTGCTATAACTTCTATCATGTTTTTTCCTTTATGGAAAATCGAAAAATTCTGAAGAAACTTAAACTAGTCCCTCAGATTTATGTACAAGCCTTTCTAGACTTGAAAGTAAATCTGAATCTACACTTGATTCTGCTGGTGAGGAGCCTTTAGCAGCTTGTTTAACCGCCACTTGAAGTGCAGCCATAGCTATTAAATCTTGTTTATCCTGAACAGCATAATTCTCTTTTAATGAGGTGATAGTTTTGTCTAAATCTGCAGCTATGTTTTGGACCATAGCTTCATCTTTAACCGCTACTGTTAAGGGGTATTTCCGGCCTCCTATGCTTACCTTTATGGAAATATCTTCACTCATTAATTTTAGAGCTCTATTTAGTTATTTAGTAGTGTGAGACACTCGTCAATTTCTTCTATTAATCCTTCAATTTTCAGTTTAACTCCCTTTTTTGTTTTAGGAGAAATAATTGAATTAGATTCATTTGTTTTATCGGTTAGAAGTAATGATTTCTCATTTTCCATGGAAGTCACTTTCTCTTTTAACTCTTCTAACTCTAGTTCTTGTAAAATACATTTTTCTTTCAAAGCTACTTTCTCTGCTCCTAAGGAATCTAGATTCTTCTCAAGTTTAATAAGTAATTCTTTTGGATTCATGTATGATAATAATCACTAACTATTCGATACTTACAAATGTAGTTAGTATCTGACCTATCCCCAAGTTTAAAAAATCATATTTATACTAAGTTCTGATAATAGGATTGTGGAAAGATTCTAAATCCCATTGAACAGGGAGGTGTAAAAGTGATGAGTTTTGAATATGATACTTTCGGAGATGGTTAAATTTTTCTGCGTTGCAACGCTTATTTTTGTTTTCCAGCAAGTTAGCTGTGCTCAAAGGATTTCTGATAGTCTAGGTTTTCGGAACCCAGTAGATATCCCTATGCTTCTCAGTGGTAATTTCGGTGAATTTAGGTCTAATCATTTTCATACGGGAATAGACATTAAGACGAATGGAAAAACAGGGTTTCCGGTTTATGCCATAGCCGATGGGTGGGTAAGAAGAATAAGAACACAGCCTTTTGGTTATGGTAAAGTACTCTATCTAGATCATTTTACTGGACACACAAGTGTATATGCTCACTTGAGTAATTATAATGACTCCATTACTAATTTTCTGCACTTGGCCCAAAAAGTACTAAAACGAAATGAAGTAGATATTTCACCTAATCAGCTGAGAATTCCTGTAGCAAAAGGAGATTTAATAGGTTTTACAGGAAATACAGGTAGTAGTGGAGGGCCTCATTTACACTTTGAGGTAAGAACCTCTGATACTGAAAAACCTCTAAACCCGTTACTCCTCGGTTTTAAAGTGAGAGATGATGTATTGCCTAGTATTAATGGTGTTTTAGTGGAACATTTTACAGATTCTGTAAGGGGAAAGGTTAGCTCAACAAAGAGGTATTATGCCAAAGGCTCTGCTTCTAAAAGAACAATTGGTAGCGTGGTCGAGCTATCTGATTCTTGTGGAATATCTGTCCATGCATTGGATTATTTGACAGGTTCTGGAAATAGCTGCGGTGTTTATAAAATAGATTTATTCGTAGACGAAAAATTACACTACAGCATACAGCTAGATTCGCTCGATTTTTCAGTTGGAAGATATATAAACGCGCATAAAAATTATGAGGTTTTTAAAAAGGATAAGAGCAGTTTTCATAGGTGTTTTAGTATGCCTAATAATAAATTGGAAATTTACAACTCTGAGTTAAATGGTCTAGTTTCATTTAAGGATAATGAAACTCATACTGTGCTTATTAAAGTCTGGGACGCAGCTATGAATTTAAGCGAGCTGACTTTCAAAGCAAAAGTAACTAAGTCAAAAAAAGCTTCTCTTTCTAGCGCTCATTCTTTTGTGAAATTTGATGAAGCAAACTCCATTGAACATGAGGGGTGTTCATTTAAAATCCCTCCTTTTAGATTGATAAATGATGAGTTAATCTCCATAGAAAAGGTACAATCACCTTCTTCTTCCTCTAGAAATTCATTCTACAAAATCGGGGATGAATTAATTCCTCTTCAGAACTCATGCATTCTCAGTATTAAGCTCGATAGTCTAGCTGATTTGGACTCTACTAAATTATTTATCTCTAGGTATAATCCTAAAAATGGGAGATACTATACTCAAGGTGGCGAGTATAAAGATGGATGGGTGAGGACCAGAGTGAAACAATTCGGTATCTACACTATCGATTATGATGATAATGAGCCTATAGTCAACTTGAAAGGGGGAGCTAAGTCTATTAGAGGAAATGGTAAGGTATATATATCCATTACGGATGATAATAGTGGAATAGCTTCTTATAATTTGTTGGTAAATGGTGAGTTTATTCCACTGTACTATAATTATAAATCTGCTCTTTTAGAGGGGAAGTTGGAGAAGGAATTACTTTTAGAGGATGTCCTACAGTACCGAATAGAGGTGTCTGATGGAAGTGGAAATACGAAGATAAAAGAAGGCGCTTTTTAGTTCTTCTTAAGAATTTTCACTTCGTACTCTTTTCCGCTCTTATTTGATAGCGAGGATGATCTCATCCAGGGATTTAAATCTTTTAATTCTTTGTAAGTTAAGCCGAACTTCTCTGAAAATGTTACTAGGTCGTTTATCGTAGTATCTACTGTTACTATATCAAACTCATACGGCTGATATAAATCTTTAGGTCGCACTCTAAAACCATACTTTCCTGCATTATTCATAATCTCTTTAACAGCAAGAATCCTATACACGTATCTGCTGGTCTCAGAGTTTAAATTCAAATCCCAATAATTATCTTGGTTTTGGTTTCTTAGGTTCTTATTGACTCCTCCAGCACCCATGTTATAGGAAGCGGCTACCAGAGCCCAGTCACTATATGAATTATAAGAATCTCTTAGGTATGCGCAAGCAGCTCTAGTTGATTTTTCTAGATGATTTCTCTCGTCTACATTATTATTTATTTCGAGCTGGTAAGATTTTCCTGTGCTTTTCATGAACTGCCAGTACCCTTTCGCTCCTGCAGGTGAAGAAGCAGTTGTTAATCCACTTTCTATTAATGCTAAGTATTTTAGATCTTCAGGCATTCCTTCTTCCCTTAGTATTCTCTCTATAGTCGGGAACCATCTATTGGCTCTTTTCATCATTAGAAAAGTATTACTGTGCCAATATGTGTTCACTAACAGTTCTCTATCTAACTTCTCAGCTACATGAGTTTTTTTTAATGGAATTTCTTGTCCGCAAAATGTTAATCCTTGTGGTACAGCTAGAGAAAACACCTTGTAATTTTCTGACACGTGATGCTCGTAGTGTTTGTCTTGAGCTTCCTCAGTGGTGCCCTGGACCATCAGATACGTAATGCCTCCGCCTAATAGGATAGCTATCGTGAATTTTAGAATATCTTTCAATTGAACCTTATTTATAACAAATTTACAGCAGAATAAGAAGCAGTGAAATAGAATTAATAAAAATTGTTAGAAGGGGGAGACGAAGTCTTTGAAAACAATCCCTTCTAAGTCCTTTTTATTTCTTAGTAAACTAGCAAGTTTGATAGAGAAATCTTTAGACTCTTCAAAAAGTATAGACTCTTCGCTTTCTGGATGATAATAGTCAGAGCATTTGTATTGGAAATGAGTTTCATTTTCCAGAGCTAAAAAACCATGAGCTATTCCTTTTGGAATGTAGAGAGATTTCCCATCATCCGAAGAGAGTTCGTACTTCCCCGTTTTACCATAGGTTGAAGAGTTTTCTCTAATGTCTAGAAAAATATCTAAAGCCTTCCCTTTGGTTACTCTTACCAACTTAGCTTGGGCGTGAGGAGGTTTCTGGAAATGAAGTCCACGAAACACATTTTTATTTGACTGAGAATGGTTATCCTGAACGAAGGTTATGTCTTTATCAATAGACTGATGAAACTCTTTTTGATTAAAGCTTTCCAAGAAAAAACCTCGATCATCACAGTAAATCTGTGACTCTATTAGGAAAACACCATTTATATCTAATTCAGTAAACTTCAAGGCTAACTTTAATTTGAGTTGAAAATAGAGTAAATGACAATTAGACTGCTTAGTAAAGATAGAACCGGAGTCAAATCTCTTAAGATCTCCTGCGCTAACTGAGTTGTAGGTTCTACATATATAATGTCATTAGCTTGAACTACACTATTGGCATATTGAACTCCTTCTATGGTGCTTAAATCAAGCAAGTAAACTTTTATATCTCCTTTTTCTTTTCTTATTAGTTTGATCTTGTGTGCTTTTCCTCTAGAAGAGATTCCTCCAGTCATGGCTAATACTTCTATTACGCTTGTGTTGTTGTTAGTAAGAGCCACAATTCTAGCTGCGCCACCTGAGCCGGGAAAAACAATAACTCTGTTATTGATAACCTCTACCTGAACAAAAGGATCATTATAAAAAATCTCATACATAGCAGACAATGAATCCTGAGCCCCAGGAACTGTTAATCCTGTAATGTTCACTAACCCTAAGGTAGGAAGGTCTACCAAGCTATCTGGTCTTACTAAGTAATTTAGAGAAAATGATAGGTTTCTACTAGCGTTCGGTTGATTTCTATTTAGTTCTAATAGTTGGATTCCATTATTTGTAAATAGTCTAAAGTTCAGGATATCATTAGGGGAAATGGTATATTCTGCCTCAGACTTAGCTATGAATGTATCATATTCATACTCTGTTGGAGTTTTAAACATAATATCACTATTCATATTACATGAAGAGGCTAATGTGGCTAAGATGATGTAGCCTAAAATTTTGTTCATTTCAGAAATTATAGGCCAAATTTAAGGATACTAAGCCCAGTTTTTGGCATAGTTTTGTACTTATGAATGATTTGCGTAGCAATAAGGTTTCTTTAAGGGCTATCGAGTCTAGTGATTCGGAAGTTTTATTCGATATAGAAAATGACACTTCAGGTTGGATTCAGTCCGATAATTTTCTTCCATTCAGTAAAGATGTGCTGAGTAAATACACTTCAGGTCAGCATGACTTAGTTAAATTTGGACAGTATCGATTTATGATTGAAAACTCGTTAGAGCCCGAACCAATTGGGTGTGTAGATTTGTTCGATTATAATGCGGTTCACTCTAGGGCAGGAGTGGGGATTTATATTTTAGAAAGTCATCGAAATAAATCTTTTGGAAGAGAGGCTTTAGAGCTCTTAATTAGTTATTCTAAAGAGCGATTAAACTTGAGAATGCTTCATTGTAGTATCTTGGATAATAATGAGTCCAGTAAAAGATTATTTAACTCTTTAGGTTTTAGTGAAACTGGCTTAAGGAATAATTGGTACTTGTCTAACGGAGCTTATAGAAATGTAATCCTCCTTCAAAAAGAGCTATAAAGTCATTCAAACCAATTCTGAATTTTTTCAGAAAGTTGTCCTACATCTATAGGCTTAGGCAAGTAGTCGTCCATGCCCTTTGTAATAAACGGATCTTCAGTGTTGGAAACAGAAGTAGCTGTCATAGCTATAATAATAGGTTGGTCGTTTTGGCTTAATAGTCTTCTTATTTGTCTAGTGCATTCATATCCGTCTAAGTTAGGCATTTGAATATCCATAAGGATTAAATCAAATATTTCTGATTTTATAAGCTTTATAGCCTCTTCTCCATCTACAGCAGCAGAGGCAGGAAGACCAAGCAGCTCTAAAGATTTTAGAGCTACAGCTCTGTTTATAGAGTTGTCTTCTACTACTAAAATCTTTAAGGAAGCACTAAGTGGACTATTTGTAGGTTTAGCTTTCTTACTTAATATCGAATTCGACTTTTCTTTTTTCCGTATTCGAGAACGTATAGTTTGTGTTTCTATAGACTTGTTCTCTAATGTTGTTTCTTTAGTACTTCCTTTTGAGTGAGATACTATGATGGAGAAAATAAATGTTGACCCTTTTCCATACTCACTTTCAGCCCATATTTTCCCATTTAGTAATTCTATTAATTTCTTACAGATAGACAATCCCAAACCTGTTCCTCCAAATTTTCTAGAAGTAGAGCTATCAGCTTGAGTAAATGATTCGAAGATCGTCTCTAACTTTTCAGAGGGGATTCCAGTACCGGTATCTTTAACAGAGAAAGTTAATTCAGAATAATCATCTTCAAAGTCAGTCTGTTTGACATCTAAAATAATTTTGCCATTTTCAGTAAACTTGATGGCATTTCCTATCAGGTTTGTAAGTATTTGACGAATTTTAAGTTCGTCTGATTTAATTATTTCAGGTATGTCTTTGTCTAGATGGCTAAAAAGATCTAATCCTTTCGATATAGCTGTTGGTGAAAGGATTTTCAGCACTTGATTTACGAGTTCATTCAGAGAGAAATCTACGTCCTCTACTTGGGATTTCCCAGATTCAAGTTTACTAAAGTCTAAGATCTCATTGATAACATCCAAGAGGTTCTGAGCACTGGTTTTTATTGCGCTCACAGAGTCTTTTTGTTCTGAATCTAGCTTGCCTTTGGATAGTATGTGAGCCATTCCTATTACTCCGTTCAGCGGAGTCCTTACTTCATGACTCATGTTAGCTAAAAATTCAGATTTTGTCTTATCTGATTGTATTAGTTTTTTATTAGTAGATATCAATTTTTGATGGCTCTCTCTTAATTTATTTAGTGCTGGTTTAATCACAAAAAATATTTCAATCAAGAGCACTAAAATCATTATTCCTGATAAGACAAGTTCTAGCTTTTTTAATTGAGATATTTTAGCAGAGTTTTCTTTTTCGAAAGAGAATACCACCTCGTTTAGGATTTGGCTATAATCTTCAGATTGGACTAGAATCTCTGTGAGATTTTCAGCATCTGAATTTTCTAAGGTAAGCGTGTTTTGAACCGCCAGTTCTAGTCTGTTTAAGTTCTTTGAAGCAGAAAGTAATAGCGTTTTGGCTTTTTTAGTATTGTCCCCATTCAAGTTGTATTTTGGGTTTCCATAAGTTAAAGCCTTATGCCTATCAGAAATTTTTCGAATAGCTTTTTTCAGTTCAATTTCAGAGTTTTTTGTAGATAGAGAATCAGTTCTTTCTGAATGGATTTTTAAAGCGAACTTGGCTACTTCATTGGCTACAGATGACTGATAACTGGCCAAAGAGATTTTATTCCCATCGTTAGTTTGACTATCTAGATGTGATCTAATAATCACCTGGGACACTACTGTTACTGCTACGATAGTAATAACTAATAGGGTGTAATATCTTCTATAATTTAGATTGTTCATTTGAATCTCACAGAGAGTAAATATACAGCACCTCTGAGAAAATCACAGAATAAATCTGCTATAGTTCGACTAGCTCTCGGAATTTGGCTATTGCCGATCTCAGCTTATCCATCATAACAGGTTTGCTGATGAAGTCTTTCATTCCTGAATCCAAACAAATTTTCATATCTTCTTTGAAGGCGCTAGCTGTCATTGCTATTATGTATGGACGTCCAAAGCTCGATTCGTTACTTAAGATTATTTTGGTGGCCTCTAAACCATCCATCTCCGGCATTTGTACATCCATGAAAATGATGTCATAATCTTTTTGTCTGCACGCTTCTAGTGTCTCCTTTCCATTTTCGGCTATATCAGCAGTGCCTCCTAACCCTTTTAGAATTAGTAGCGCTACTTCTTGATTTATAGGATTGTCCTCTGCCAGCAGAATTGTATACCCCATTAAAAGCTCTTCGTCATTGATCTCTGAAAGAGTGATTGGTGCAGAATCACTTTCTTTTAGGTATTCTGAGGTCTTGATAGTGAAAATGAAAGTGGATCCATTACCTTCTTCACTCTTTGCCCATATATTCCCCCCCATCAGATTTACTAGTTTTTGACAAATAGATAGCCCCAGTCCAGTTCCTCCGTACTTTCTGGTCGTAGATGAATCTGACTGCGTAAAGGATTCGAAAACATTTGATAGCTTTTCTTCTGGAATACCAATTCCAGAATCTGTCACCTTAAACTCTAGATAGAATGTTCTTTTTTCTTTAGCACGGGCCCGAACATCTATGTGTACTCCTCCTTTGTTGGTGAATTTAAGAGCATTAGAGACGAGGTTGGTGAGTATTTGTTTGATTTTAGTTGGATCGGTTATTAAATCCAATGGAGTATTTGCATCTATTCTGCTAGTTAAAGTGACATTCTTTTCACTAGCTGTTCGAGACATTAAGTCTAGTACGTCCTCGATTACCTCTTTTAATGAGCAAGGTATTAACTCCAGAGTCATTTTTCCTGACTCCGCTTTACTGAAATCTAAAACCTCATTAATTATCGTTAGAAGATTTTTACTGCTTCGTTGGATCGTATTTACGTACCTCTTCTGGTTTTTGTTTAGCGTTGTGTTATCTAGAGCGTTAGCCATTCCTATGACCCCGTTCATAGGTGTTCTGATTTCGTGACTCATAGTAGCCAAGAATGATGATTTGGCTATAGCAGCTTGCTCTGCCAGATCTTTGGCGTTTACTAATTCTCTTTCAGAAATTTTTCTCATTGTAATGTCTGAAACTCTGTAAACTAAAAATTCTTGACCGTGCTTTTTTATAAGACTAATTGACACATACGCGTCAAACTCTGATTTATCTTGTTTGACCAAAGTAATCTCATCATTCCAGAACTTGTTTTCTAAAATTTGGTTTACACCCTTGTCGTCTTCTTCTTGGGTTAAGTGAGTTTTTCTGAAAACACTGAAATTTTTATTTTCTATGTCCTCTGCTCTGTACCCGAACATATAAAGAGCCACAGTATTTGTTTCGAAAATATCTCCTTCAAAGTTTGTAATAAGAATTCCTTCCTCAGTTTTACTAACTAGTGTTCTTAGAAACTCTTCTTTGAATTTTAATCTTTGTTCGAAGGTGTCCTTTGCATATATTACAATGAATAAAAGGATGCTTAGTATGGTTATAGAACCACATAATATAAACTTATTTATGTAATCCATGTCTGATTGAAATGCTACCCCTAATACTCCAATAGTTCCGAAACAAATTAAGTATACTCTAGAGACTCTAATTCCACCGCAGGTAGTACTGATGGCTTGGAATGCTATCAATAAAGAGATGAAATGATAAAAAGAATATTCATTTAGAAAATTACATAGTAATACTTGAGCGGTGAAAGCATAAAAGCTAATAAGGCTTAAAGATTGAATAATTTTCTCCTCGATTTCCAAAAACGTTGCTGAAAAAGCCATAGTTGCAATAAATAGAGTCAAAACTCTGTCTACCACTAGTTCTTGGGAATCTTTTAGCAGGAATAGAAATACAAATCCGTATAGGAGAATAGATAAAATCTCTAAAAAGGTCATTAATCTATAATACTCCACACCATCCCTGGATTTAGTATCTTTGGCTATCATGCCGAGAGCTGTCATAGTTAGTTTATTTAATTTTTTTCATCTGTCCTTAATACGCTCTTTTTCAATAAAAGTTTTAGCTGTATTGGGATTTGCATTGGTAAGCATTCAGTTAGATGGACAAGTGATCGACTCACTTGAAAGACGAAGTAAGATTAGAAGAATACATTCTGTATCGGCTGCAGGGCTATTTACTATAGGTAGTTACACTATACTCCATAAGGTTTGGTACGAAGACTTTGAAAGAGTCAATTTTCATTTTTTTAATGACTCCAAAGAATGGAACGGAATGGACAAGGTTGGACATTTAACGACAGCTTACAGTATTTCTGAAAGATCTTCTGAATTTTTCAAAAAGTCAGAATGGTCTAGTAGAGCTCCCTATTTGGGAGCTTCGTTTGGGTTTGTCTATACATCTACCTTAGAATTTCTGGATGCTTACTCGGCAGATTGGGGATTTAGTATGTATGATCTCGGGGCTAACTTTGTTGGAGCAGGTGTTTATTTGCTTCAGGAAAAGAAGCTTAATAGTCAACTCATTAGATTCAAGTGGAGCTATTCTAAGTCAGGTCTCGCTGAAACTGCTCCTAATTTATTAGGTTCTAATAGCTATGAAAGTCTATTGAAAGATTATAATGCCCAGACATATTGGGCATCGGTTGGATTGATGAGGATTAATAGTAGTCAGGAACGATGGATTTGTGCATCACTGGGCTATAGCATAGACGGATTTGTTAGGGCGCGTACCCAAGACATTGAGAGTGGTTTCAATCCGAGGTCACAGTATTACCTTTCGTTAGATATAGACTGGAGTAAAATCCCCGTAAAAAATAAACATTTGAAAAACGTATTAAAGGTGTTTAACTTTGTGAAAATTCCTTTTCCTGCGTTGCAATGGGACAAAAAATACGGTGTGACATTCCATCCTTTATATTTTTAAATAAAACCTCTTTTCACTCTTTGATAATTGACTAACCTTGTTATCGAATAAGTGAAAACAAAATAAATGTCATTACCTGAAGAGTTTAAGGCTCATATTCAAGAAGGATATACCTATAAGAAGGAGTACCTCACACTCGGAGGCGCTATGTTAAATGGAGAATGCCAGCCAGACTGTCATGTTAAAATAGCATTAAAGACTCTTAACCGTCATGGACTGATAGCAGGAGCTACAGGAACAGGGAAAACCAAAACATTACAGGTGTTAGCCGAGCAGATGAGTCTTAAAGGGATACCTACCTTTTTAATGGATCTTAAAGGTGATTTAAGTGGGCTAGCTCAGCCAGGAGCTATGAATAGCCATATTGAATGGCGTCATGGAATAATCGGAGATTTACCATACTCTCCAGAAGGACTTCCTGTGGAGATTATGAGTATTTCAGAGCAGGGAGGAGTAAGGTTAAGAGCTACAATATCTGAGTTTGGACCGGTATTGATTTCTAAAATACTCGGTCTTAATGATACTCAAGGAGGAATTATGGCGGTCATTTTTAAGTACTGTGATGACAAAAAAATGCCTCTAATAGATCTAAAGGATTTGAAAAAAATCTTACAGTATATAAGAGAAGGTGGAAGAGAAGAAATAGAAGCCGCTTATGGAAGGGTAGCGCCAGCATCTGTTTCTACTATTATGAGAAAAATAGTCGAGGTGGAAGGTCAGGGAGCGGATAAGTTTTTTGGAGAAAAGTCATTTAACGTTGAAGATCTAACCAGAACTACGAAAGATGGAAAAGGAATTATAAACATCATTAGGCTGGATGATATTCAGGATAGGCCTAAAATGTTCAGTACGTTTATGCTTGGTATTCTGGCAGAAATTTACTCTACATTTCCAGAGCAGGGAGATTCAGATAAGCCTAAGCTATGCATATTTATAGATGAAGCACACTTGATTTTTAAGAATGCCTCTGAAGCTTTGCTGGATCAGATAGAAAGCATCGTAAAGTTAGTAAGGTCTAAAGGTGTTGGGATTTACTTCTGTACTCAGAACCCTACAGATATTCCTGAGGGTGTTCTGAGCCAGTTAGGTCTAAAAGTTCAGCACGCCCTTAGAGCATTTACGGCTAAAGATAGAAAGGCGATAAAGAAGACCTCAGAGAATTATCCTATTTCGGAATATTACAATACAGATGAGGTGTTAACCAAGCTTGGAATAGGAGAGGCTTTGATAACAGGGTTGAATGAGAAAGGAATTCCTACGCCTCTAGCTGCGACATTGCTACGCGCACCTATTACTAGAATGGATGTGCTTACTAAGTCTGAAATTAAGTCTGTGATTTCTTCTTCTGATTTAGTTCCCGTTTATAATGAAGATATAGATAGAGAAAGTGCATACGAGATTCTCACTAAGAAAATAGAAAAAGCACAATCCAAAGAGAACCAAGATAAACTTAAAGAAGACGAGAAGAAAGTGCACAAAGTGAGCGCCAAAAAAGAACTTAGCGTGATGGAGAAAATATCAAAGAATACTATGGTTAGACAGCTCGGTAGAACTATACTGAGAGAGGTAACCAGAGGTTTATTAGGAATATTAGGTGTAAAAAAATAATCAATGAAATTTTTAAAAATAATATCAGCGGCCTTTTTGGTCTCTTGTTCTCCGCAGGGACAAGGCAAAGATGCAGGTAAAGTATCTGACTCCAATTCTTCATCAGAGGATAACACGAATCAAGATTTAATCATGAGCGATCTTTTAACAGCTTTTTGGAATGTAGAAAACCTCTTCGACTTCGAGGATGATGCTAAAACTAGGGATAATGATTTTCTGCCAGACGGAAAGTATAAATGGACAGAAAGTAAATACTATCAAAAATTAGATAGGATAGCTCAAGTGATGAATGATTTTGGTGATGAGCTGCCACATTTAATGGGGCTTGTGGAGGTAGAGAATCTTAAGGTGTTAGAGGATTTAGTAAAACATGATGATATAAGAAAGGCGGGCTATAAAATCGTTCATAAGGAAAGTAAAGATCAGAGAGGTATAGATGTGGCAGTTCTTTATAACCCGAAGTACCTTGCGTTAATCGAGTTTGAGTTTTTAGATATCGATTCTCATTCAGATAAATCTCTTTTCAGTAGAGACATACTTTATGCGAGCTTTAAGCAGGCAGATGGGAGTGTTCTTCATTCTTTTACTAATCACTGGCCAAGTAGAAGGAATGGCTGGAAAGAAACTGAGCATAAAAGGCTGGCAGCAGCAAATACGCTTAAGAGTAAGTTAAACGATATTAAGATGAAAAATCCTGATGCTCAAATTTTGATATCAGGAGATTTTAATGATTATCCAGATAACAAATCTTTATTCGAAGTAATAGGAGCTAAAAGCATAAAAGATAAATCTGCAGATTTAATTAATCTAGCGTTTGAACTAGATAAAGATAATCTAGGAACCATAACTTATGATGGTGATTGGGGTATGTTTGATATGTTTATAGTAAGTAAAAGTCTTTTAAATAAGACTAGCTGGGATGTAAGAAAGAGTAAAATGAAGATTTTCAAAGAAGATTATTTACTTTATTATGATAAAAAGCATAAGCAGAATCAACCGAGCAGATTTCAGGGGAATAGATTCTTTGGAGGGTACTCTGATCACTTGGCGATATATCTTCATTTAGAAAAAAATTAAAATTGTTGTAACCTTTTTTGTGCATAAGGCGTAAATGGTAATGAAAACAATTTATTATCTAGTCTTATATACAATTTAGGTTTGTGCATAAAGACTTGCTAAATCCCTCGGACATCGGTCTTGAGGGATTTTTTATTTATAGCTGCTTTAGGGGTGATATTTTTTATATAAAAACGGCCCGAGAAAATCTCTCAGGCCGTTCCTATCTGTTTCCAGATTCGTATAATTAATTATCGTGTATTTGTCTTACTTAGTTACAATGAACTTTTC
>Ga0075117_1000070_pt1 | contig 73457 bp, 55 predicted proteins | sample AntAceMetag02UKJ_FD_69789 | JGI IMG/M metagenome (GOLD analysis project Ga0075117, IMG submission 69789) | Saline lake microbial communities from Ace Lake, Antarctica - Antarctic Ace Lake Metagenome 02UKJ | ecosystem: Environmental > Aquatic > Non-marine Saline and Alkaline > Saline | place... | reverse complement strand
TAGCAAATGGCTAGCTCATACCTTGCTACACATGATGGACACCAAAGTAAACCAGCTAGAATCATTGCTCCCTAAAAACTTCACTATAACATCCTAGATGTACTTGCTCAGGGGGATACAAATCAACAGCTCAAAATTTCGTAATATAATGTTTGAGGCTAACCGGATTAACTACTTGAGCGACTGCCAACATTCGTTGGTTATTTCCTGAATACATGAAATAGAAAGAAAGGCCCTACGTTGCACTTTACAGCAGCCTATTAACCCCACAAACTTTAAATAATAGTGCATCTTCATTTAAGCACGAGCTTCTTTAATGTGCAACATATTACAATTTCATGATTAGATATAATCATATCTGATTAAAGTAATTCATTGTCTTGAATTTAATCATTACTTAACCTTTAGCCAACTTAAGCATAATAAGTGATTTGTTCATTTGCGGCCTAATCGACTATTTAAATACAATTTAATCTTATGTTAAAAAACTATTATTTAGACCTAAAATTCATTTTTAGTTTTATGGTTTTGTCTTGCTTATTTTATCAGCAAGAGTCTTATGCCCAGGTATCTATGGGTGATAATGTTCGCCTAGTTACTGGAACAGTTAGCGACGAGATGGGTATACCACTTCCAGGTGTATCTATTGTGATTAAACGTTCCACCGTAGGAACGATTACTGATGTAAACGGTGCTTTCTCTGTAAATGTTGAAAATGAAAGTACTGTCTTAGTTTTTTCTTTTATAAGTTACCTAAGCCAAGAAGTTCTAGTCAGTAATCAATCCGATGTCAAAGTAAAATTGCTTACTAATGCTACAGCCTTAGAGGAGTTAGTCGTAGTTGGATATGGAATCGAACGCAGAAGAAATATTACTGCCGCCGTTGCCTCTATTGACCCAGATGATATTAAGTCTTTACCTAAGTCTAACGTATTAGAAATGTTGGATGGTAGACTTCCTGGTGTCCAAGTTATGAGTGACAATATTCCAGGAGGCGGAACTTCTTTGCGGGTGAGAGGTTTTAGCACCATCAATGACAATGATCCCTTGGTAATTGTGGACGGCATTCCCGTTTCTAACGGCTTGAATAGCATTAACCCCAATGACATAGCGACCATGCAGGTACTAAAAGATGCAGCATCTGCATCCATTTATGGCTCTAGAGCAGCCAATGGTGTAATAATAATTACCACTAAAACTGGTGGACCAAAAGATGTTTTCAATGTTAGCTTAGATGCATATTCTGGTGTGCAAGCACCATTTAATCAGCCAAGAATGCTGAACGCACAAGAATATGGCGACGCTTTATGGCAAGCCACAAAAAATGACGGCCAAGTTCCTGCTAATGATATTTATGGGAACAACCCAAATAAACCCACAATCCCGGCCTTCTTAGATGCTAACAAGACTATTCCAAGTGCCGACACGGATTGGGTGCGGGCAATCATGCAACCGGCTCCTATTCACTCTTATAACCTTACCCTTTCAAAAGGTGGCGAAAAAGCTCAAAACTCATTGAGTTTAGGCTATTTTAAACAAGAAGGTATCGTAAAGCATTCAGGCTTTGACCGTTATTCCGCCAGGTTTAACTCTACATATAAATTAGCAAACTTCTTGACTATTGGAGAAAATTTAGGCCTCTCTTACAGAGACCAAGTTTCTGTAGGAACTAACAGTGCACTTGGTAGCATTATTTACAATGCGTATAAATTCCCTTCTATAATACCTGTAAAAAACAAAAACGGCGTTTTTTCAGGTAATCCTTTAAATGACATATCAAATCCATTAGGTGCATTGGATAGAGGAAAGACAAACAATCAGAAAAGAATACAGGCTCTTGGAAATGCCTTTGTGAGTCTCAATTTTGACAATTTTGTGTTGAAATCTGTAATTGGTGTTGATTTTCAGAATTACAATATCAGAAGATTTTCTCCGATTTATGATGAGATATTGTCAAACAATAATACCAACTCTTTGAGTACGTCAAATAGCTTCAATTATCAGTCTACCTTTTCAAATACGTTGACTTACAATAACGGTATTGGAAAACATGATTTTGATGTATTATTAGGGCAAGAGGCTATCAAGTATTACGGTGAAGACTTTTCTGCTTCAAGAAGCAATTTCGCATATGAAGATAATAGTTTTAAATACCTTTCTTTTGGTTCTGAAAACCAATTAAACGCTGGTTCAGCGAGTGGCTGGGCTCTAAACTCCTATTTCGGCAGAGTTAACTATAACTACGATTTGAAATATCTTTTTAGTGCTACGGTAAGAAGAGACGGTACATCAAGGTTGGCAAACAACAAATATGGTACCTTCCCTGCTTTCTCCGTTGGTTGGAGACTGGACAGAGAAGATTTCTTTGACTTTGGAAACAAGTTCACCTCGTTCTTATTGAGAGGTAGCTGGGGACAAACAGGAAACCAGAGCATCTCTTCTTATGCCACAGTAGATAGCTATACCAACAATAACGCCAACTCTGATTACGCCATAGACGGATCCCAGAATTCTGTATCATCCGGTTTAACCCAATCAAGAGTACCAAACCCTAACTTGAAGTGGGAAACTACCAATCAACTTTCTATTGGACTTGACCTAGGTTTGTTTAATGACAAGTTGGCCATAACAATAGATTATTTCGATAAGGTAACTAAAGACATTTTAGTTTATAACTCTGTGCCCTTGACTTATGGCGGAACTAACGATGGCCAATGGATAAACGATGGTAAAATGAGAAATCACGGCATTGAGCTAGATTTAAACTATGCCAACCAAACAAACGGTTTGGGTTATCGTGTCGACTTTAATTTGACGGGCCTAAAAAATAAATTGACCGAACTAAACAAGGTCACTTATTTAGGGATTCCTAGCTCAGCTCTTCATTCCGTGAATTTTGACCAGGAAATCACAAGAAGCACCGTTAATCAGCCGATAGGAGCTTTCTTTGGCTATGTCGCTGAAAGCCTTTTCAGAAACACAAGTGAGGTAGAAAGCCATGTTGTTCAACCAAACGCATCTCCTGGTGATATCCGATTCAAAGATATTAACAATGATGGTATTTTAGATGACAAGGACAGAACTTATATTGGTTCTCCTCATCCAAACTTATTAATGGGTTTGAACTTGAATTTTAACTACAAAAACTTTGACTTGGGTCTTTTCTTTAATGCTAGTTTGGGGAACGACATCTATAATTTAACCAAGTTTAACGGACAGTTTTTTAATCAGGCAGCCTATAACAAAGATGCCAGCGTATTAGATGCCTGGACAGAAGAAAACATAGATGCAACAATTCCTAGACTTTCTTTGGATGACCCTAATAATAACATCAGGCCATCCTCATATTTCTTAGAAGATGGTTCTTATTTGAAACTTAATAATCTTCAATTTGGATACACGCTACCAGCATTAAAACTAAAAGGAACTAGCCTAAGAGTTTATACGCAAGTGAGTAATGTATTCACACTTACAAAGTATTCTGGACTTAACCCTCAAATTGGCCTTCAGAGCTATACTTCTAGCAATAGAAACTTAGATATCGGGGTAGACAGGGGTATTTATCCTGCATCAAGAACTATCATTCTAGGTTGTAATTTGAACTTCTAACAAACAGAAAAATGAATTTTAAAATAAAAGATTTAATAAATACGGCCTGTCTTTTTTCTTTGGCTTCTATAAGTATTTCATGTAGCGAAGATTTCTTAACAGAAGTGCCTTACGGAGAGGTGGCTCCTTTAGAAATCACAAAAGCAGAGAATGTAGAGCGTGCCATAATTTCCGCATATAGCGTTCTTAATGGCCAAATAGACGGATCTAGTAATGCCTATAACTCTCCCGCTTCCAACTGGAGTTTTGGAGATGTGGTGTCTGACGACAGCTATAAAGGTGGTGGTGGTACTGGTGACCAAAACAACATTCACCAGATGGAAATCTTTAATACTACTGCTACCACATTTGATATAAAACGTAAATGGATGGCTTTGTATGAAGGTGTAAAACGTACCAATGAGGCCATGAGACTTCTTAAAAATTCCGTAAACTTTGAAGAAACATTAAAGACTAAACGTCAAGCCGAATTGTATTTTCTGCGGGGTCATTTTTACTTTGAACTTAAGAAAACGTACAACAGAATTCCATACATAGACGACGACGCCGAAACGGCAGAAGACTATGCCGAGTCTAATGTGGCGTTTACTTCAGAGGAACTTTGGGCTAAAATCGAAAAGGATTTTGACTTAGCCATAAAGGGATTACCAGAAACGCAATCTGACTTTGGTAGACCCACAAAAACAGCGGCAATAGCGTATTTAGCGAAAACAGCTTTGTTTCAAAATAAGTGGCAGCAAGTGTATGACTTGAGCAGCGAAGCTATGGCCAGCAATTATGGTTTGTTGCCAGATTTTCAAAGTGTGTTTCTTCCAGAAAATGACAATAGTGAAGAAGTCATTTTCGCTGTACAGTATTCTGTTTTAGATGGTCAGCCAAGAAACTATAATGGAAGTATTGGTGACCGTTTGACTGCTCCAGGAGGTCCCTTTTATTCACAATACGGCTTTCATAGACCATCGCAGAACCTAGTAAACGCTTTTAAAGTAAGTGCAGCTGGCCTCCCAATGGAAAACAATACTAATCTTTCAAAAGAAGATGAAGTGGATCCAAGATTAGACGTTACAGTGGCTCGTCCCGGTATTCCTTACAAGGATTTAGGTATTATTTACGAGGAGAGCTGGGCTCGAGACTTATCTACATATGGCCCTTTTTCTCCTAAAAAGAGAGTTGTTTCTGCAAAATCACCATTTCATACACTAGCTTGGCCTTATGTTAACGCCATGAATTACTATGTTATCAGATATGCTGAAGTGATATTATGGAAAGCTGAGGCCGCTGTAGAATTAGGTAAATTAGAAGAGGCTAGAACGTTGGTCAATCAGATTCGTGAAAGAGCCAAAAGCTCTACTTATGTCAAAACGTTAGATGGTAGCCAACATGCCGCCAAATATGCTATTTCTCCTTATAAATCTGCTTGGTTAAATCAAGAAACTGCCAGAGCAGCCGTAAGAACGGAGAGTAGATTAGAGTTAGCTATGGAAGGACACCGGTTCTTTAATTTGGTTCGCTGGGGTGTAGCGGACAAGGTCATGAATGATTATCTGGCTATTGAGAAAACGAGAAGAACACATTTGACTAATGCAAATTTTACAAAAAACAAAAATGAGTACTTCCCCATTCCTCAAGAATATTTGGACAATGTAACGAACAAGGAGGTAATTCAGAATACGAATTACTAATTCAACTAATTATCTAGAAAAGGAGTCAAGGGCCAAGCCTATGACTCCTTTTCTGTTATAAAGAACCCTTCATGCCTCTAAATTCTTTGAAATTCTCATTTGTAAAGAAAAAACTCTCACGGAAAAATAACACTACCTATTTTTAGGCGAAAGAGAGGATTGACTTTCAGGCACAATAGAACCCTAGCCCCTCTCCAGATTCAAGAAAGTTCTGACCTTTTTTTTCTCCAGAAGCATTAATAAGAGAATCAATCCAATTGTTTAACCCTCGGTCACTCTCCCCCCCCCCGAAGACCGCTCCTGCTCGTTTCTTTAGTTAAGCTATAAGATAAAAAGGTATGCACTAGATTTATCATTACAGCACATTCCCAAATTAAGTCATTCAATGGCTCCTGAATCTTAGCATTTAATCATAGAAAAATAAATTCGATAACTAATTTATAACAAAGGCGATAGAGAACCTTATTTATTTTAGGTCATTTATTAGTTAGTAGCTTCATATTCAACATATTTTTAATGCCCACAAAATAACCTTACTTTTTAGGTTTAACCATATATTTATGGGACATTAAAGCACTTGAAGAAAAAATGTTATTGATTCTTAATTTCTCTATCTAACCCAAACCAATTGACCTTCTAAAAGGTGCTTTTCAAATTTGGAAATATTCCAGTCTTATCCAATTCAGGTCTACTTATCTATCTTTTTTCAGGAATGGCTCTTTGAAGCCTACAACCTTTTTAGTTTTATACTCATTAGATTATATGTCGCAAACAATAGCTGATCAACTTTTTGATCGTCGTGAAAAAGTCGTTTCAAACGGCGTTGGTACATTCATAAGAACTACGGCCAAATCTGCAGAAAACAGTACCATTACAAACTATGACGGGAAATCTTACATAGATTTTGCGGGAGGAATAGGTGTAGTAAATGCCGGACACTGCCCACCACCAGTAGTTGAAGCCATTAAGGCACAAGCCGAAAAGCTAATACATTCCTGTTTTCATATTTCTGCCTATGAAGGATATTTGGAACTTTGTGAAAAATTGGTCGCTTTATTCCCGCATGGCAAAGAAACCAAGGCTATGCTCACTAACACTGGAGCGGAAGCAGTAGAAAACGCCATAAAAATAGCGAGACAAGCGACAAAACGTCAAGCCATCTTATGTTATACAGATTCCTTTCATGGGAGATCAATGATGGCTATGACGCTCACCTCTAAAATAGACTATAAAAAGAATTGTGGGCCTTTTGCTCCTGAGGTTTATCGCCTACCCTACCCTAATTTTTATAGGAATGGTAAAGCTTTAGTTGAAGACGAGTATGCCGATCTGGAACTTGATAGGCTATATACTTCAGCAAGGAATCTAGTAGACCCCACTAATATCGCTGCGGTGATTATCGAGGTGGTTCAAGGTGAAGGCGGTTTTAACCCCGTACCTAAACGGTATTTAGATGGCTTACGTACATTCTGCGACGAGAACGGTATTGCATTAATTTTTGATGAAGTGCAGTCTGGGTTTTGTCGTACCGGGAAATGGGCTGCCTACGAGCATTATGATGTGATACCAGATTTATCTACTTGGGCAAAGTCTATGGGATCTGGAATGCCCATTGGAGCCGTTATAGGTAAAAAAGAAATGATGGATGCGGCAGAACCAGGAACCATTGGCGGTACCTATTTGGGTAACCCTGTGTGCTGTGCAGCTTCATTAGCTACTATTAAATACATGGAAGACATAGATCTAAACGCCAAAGCTAATAAGGTAGCTACCATCGTGCATCAGAGGTTTACAGAACTTCAGAGAAAGTGCCCTAGCATAGGGCACGTAAGAGGGCTAGGAGCTATGCAAGCCATTGAGTTTGTTTATGATAAAAATCCACAAATGCCTGATGGAGAAACTTGTAGCAAATTAATAGCCGCATGTCTATCTAGAGGCTTAATTATTCTAAGTGCTGGAACCAATAAAAATATCATTAGAATTCTAAGTCCGCTCACCATTAGTGAGGAGACACTAAGTCAGGGATTAGACATAATCGAGGAAGAATTATTGAAAATCACTTATGAAGGCTCGAATTAAAGCCATTCCCTTCTTTCTCTATTAAAGTTTAAGTAAGTTATATATTATGGAAAACACCTTTGCCATTGGTGGCATACAAATGCACGTTTCTGCGATCCACAGTAACATACCTATGATGATTCAAAAAGTGGATATTATGCTGTCCGTTTATCCATGGGTTCAAATGGTAGTTTTTAGTGAGTTATGTGCATTCGGCCCGCTATCTCGTAATCAAATGCCTATTCCAAACAATGTTGAGGAAGAATTCAAAAAATTGGCTGAAAAGCATAAAATTTGGTTAGTGCCAGGAACAATGTTTACGAATAGAGAAGACAAAATATACAATACCGCCATTGTAATAAATCCTGATGGAGAGTTGATAGGCCGATACGATAAAATGTTTCCTTTTTACCCTTACGAAGAGGGTATTACTGCCGGCAGCGATTTCATGATTTTCGATATACCAGAAGTGGGTAGATTCGGGCTTTCCATTTGTTATGATATGTGGTTTCCCGAGACTTCTAGGACGCTTGCGGTTCAAGGTGTAGAAGTTATTATTCACCCAACCCTTACGGGTACTATAGATAGAGATATTGAGCTTGTAAATGTGCAAGCCACTGCTGCTATTCAACAGTGCTTTGTGGTGGACATTAATGGTCTTGGTGATGGTGGTAATGGGCGTTCAATCATTTGTGGGCCAGATGGCACGATAATTTACCAAGCAGGAACATCAGAAGAAATGATCCCGATTGAGCTTAATATTGCCAGAGTAAAAAGAAGCCGTGAATTGGGAGTTCTTAGACTTGGACAACCTTTAAAGAGTTTTAGAGACAATAAGGTCGTATTTGATGTTTATGACAAAAACGCAGAACTACCTTATTTGGACACACTTAGTGATCTAAAAAAGCATACCAAGTGAAAAGTTTAACGTTAAGTCTATCATAAAATAGCTAGTCTACCTTAGTGAAAGGAATAAACCAAAAGTATCATGCCCGTACAACATAGTAAAGATTGTTTCAATGTTTCTCAGTTAAGATTAAACACTTGGAATCATCTAAAAAACAGCACTCAAAAATTAGTTAAAGCGACGGACCTTATTAACGTATTCAAAACTGAGGTTCTTGCCAATTTAGAAAATCTTACCCTTGTAGAATCTTATTGGTCTTTTCCAGGAAAAGAAAACATTGAGGTACTGAAACAAACGCTGGACAGAAAAGAATACACAGCTCTTGCCAATATCGTAGCAGATCATATTAGAATGCTTGTGAGTGAGTCTTATCAAGATGGAGAGTCAGGAAAAAAACTAAGGCACATTACAAAAAAGAAAGGTCAAGAAATGGCTGGAGAAGGTAGTGAAAACTACTTTGAAGTCCTGATGGTTGACAATATTACTGAAAGAGACGCGGACAGGCAGAAAGAAAAGTTTCGTCACTTGAGAGGTAGTAATGACAAACTAGTTTATGACTTACTCACCGTAACTACTTTTCAAGATACCTTGATAGCCATTTTGTTTAATTACAACATACAAGCTTGTGTGATTAAGTATGGCGTTCCATATAAGTCTAAGCACAAACTAAACCTCATAAGCCCTTTCATTTCTAAGTTATACAATCATAACTATGAGATGGAGACAGAGACAAGTTTAGGCGTAAAACTAGCGGATTTAATTAAGGAATTAAGACCAGAAGTCGATATCTATTATGTGACAGACACTGCGGTAAGTGAAATAGAGGATATGTCCCTAAATAACTTTAGAAGAATCTTTTATCGAAAGGAAGATATTCAAGAACTACATTTAAGTATTATTCAAGGTATAAAAGAGCGATATATAACCCCTTTTTACACAGCGTTAAGAGAATATAGTCAAAAGCCAACTTCAGTGTTTCATGCCATGCCTATTTCAAGAGGAAACTCGGTTTTTAGATCTGGGTGGATAAAAGACTTTGGTGACTTTTATGGCAGAAATCTTTTCTTAGCAGAAACTTCAGCAACTACTGGTGGCCTAGACTCCCTTTTACAACCTACTGGGCCTTTAAAAGAAGCTCAAGAAATGGCATCAAAGGCTTTTGGTTCTGAGCATACTTATTTTGTAACCAATGGGACATCAGCCTCCAACAAAATTGTGGTTCAAGCACTCATAGAGCCCGAAGATTTAGTTTTAGTAGATAGAGACTGTCATAAATCTCATCACTATGGTATGGTACTCGCTGGAGCTTATCCCGTGTACTTAGACTCCTATTCTTTAGAGCAATATTCTATGTATGGGGCCGTCTCAACTAAAACAATAGTAGATAAAATGCTACAATTGAAGGATGCTGGGAAGCTCCATAAAGTAAAAATGCTTTTACTTACCAATTGTACTTTTGATGGCTTGGTATACAATGTAGAAAAAGTGATGGAGGCTGTTTTAGCCATCAAGCCTGATATTATTTTCCTTTGGGATGAAGCATGGTTTGGTTTTGCAAGTTTCACATACACTTATAAGCAACGCACGGCTATGTACAATGCCGCTAAACTCAAGAAAAAATATAAAAGCGAAGAATATAAGTCGATGTACGCCGCTTTAAAGGCAAAGAAAGATCCTGCCTTAGCCGCCCTACCCGATCCTGATCATGTGAAGCTAAGAGTGTATTCTACACAATCAACCCATAAAACGCTTTCCTCTTTTAGGCAAGGTTCCATGATTCATATTCATGACGAGGAGTTCAAACGCAAATCGGAAGATGCATTTCATGAGGCCTACATGACCCATATCTCTACTTCTCCAAATTATCAAATTTTAGCTTCCTTGGACGTCGGTCGTAGACAAGTACAATTCGAGGGTTTTGAATTAGTAGAAAAGAGCCTTGAAATGGCCATGATACTACGTGTAAAGGTGAATGAGCATCCCAAGCTTAGGAGGTATTTCGATATTCTTACCGTAAAAGATATAATACCAGCGGAATATAGAAAAACAGGCATCGACCATTATTTCGAAGCGGATACGGGGAACAGTAACATGGTAGAAGCTTGGGCAAATGATGAATTTGTGCTAGATCCCACCAAAATCAATCTTTACATAGGTAAGACAGGAATGGACGGTGATACATTTAAGAACCGTTATTTGATGGATCAGTTTGGAATCCAGATCAATAAAACGTCGAGAAATACGGTACTCTTTATGACCAACATCGGTACAACACGTGGGTCAATAACTTACCTCATAGGAGCATTACTCAAAATTGCTAGTCAACTTGAAGAAGACCAAGAGGCACTGAACAGTGAAGAAACAAAAATAGCCCAAGCACAAGTAATCTCCCTTACGCAAGATGTACCCCCATTGCCCCATTTCAGTAGTTTTCATTCTTCTTTTCAAGCAGTGCCAGGAGTACCTGGTGGAGACATACGAGCCGCATACTTTTTAGCCTATAATGAAGATCAGTGTATGTATGTCAAACTCTCAGATACTTTAGAAGCTCTAGAGGCCGGTCAAGAACTTGTCTCTGCCTCGTTTGTGATTCCATACCCTCCAGGGTTTCCAATCTTAGTGCCTGGTCAGGTGGTAAGTAAAGCCATATTAGAGTTTTTTATTAAGCTGGACGTAAGTGAGATACATGGATATAGACCAGAATTAGGACTTAAAGTATTTAACAAAAAGACCTTGGATAGGAATAATCCTAAAAATGTAAAGGGCAAGCTAGAATCTTCCACAAAAAAGTAAATATATTTTATCATCAAATAAAGAAAAGATGACGAGCCAGAAATCAACACCAGTTAAAACTTTAAAAAACTTATCAGAAATTCGTAGTTTCTTTTATAAGAACGAAACGCCCATTTATTTCATAAGTGCCACTAATTTTAATCTTTTGGGAGCAGACGAATGGATTAAAAGTTTCAAATTCATCTGCTATATAGAGTGCTTTGACGGCTTACATCCAAACGTATTCTCTCCTTCAGAAGAACTACCCCATAATGAATTTCAGAGTATAGAAGATATTAACAACTATATGCTAGAGCATAAAGAAGTTGTGGATTTTGTGAATTCAAGAAAGATAAAGGGTAAAAAAGGCAAGGCTTTGTTTTTGATGTTTGATAAAAAAACAGAAAAACTAGCTAAGAAACTAGGCCTAGAAATTTGTTTTCCATCTGCCAAACTTAGGAACTCTTTGGATAACAAAGTAAACACCAACCGTATAGCCGAAAAAGCTCGTGTTGCATGTGTACCTTATGTGCTTTCTAAAGTAAAAAATTACAAGCATATGAGGGAAGTGTCTAAGAGTCTAGGCGAAAAGCTCGTGATTCAGCTTCCTTTTGGAGATTCTGGGCATACTACATACTTTATCAATAATGAGCAAGACTATAAGAAGAATGCCAAGGACATAGAAGCCGAGAAAGAAGTTAAAATCATGAAATGTATCCGATGTAGAGGAGCGGCCATAGAGGCCTGCGTAACTCAGCACGGTACAATAGTGGCTCCACTTATGACAGAGCTTGTAGGCTTTAAAGAACTTACTCCTTACAAAGGCGGCTGGTGTGGAAACGAGATTTCTGGGAAAATTTTCCCAGACAGCGTTCAAGATAAAGCCAGAAAATATACCCAACAATTTGGGGACCAGTTAATTAAGGAAGGATACAAAGGCTATTTTGAGCTAGACTTTTTAATAGACCAAGATAACCAAGAGATCTATCTAGGAGAATTAAATCCAAGAGTAACTGGAGCTAGCTCCATTACTAATCACGCACTTTTCGCACTGGCAGATGCTCCCTTGTTCATGTTCCATACGCTGGAATACATGAACCAGCCTTATGAACTTGATGTCAATGAAATTAATGACAGATGGGCCGATAAAAACAATATTGATGACTGGAGTCAGCTCGTAATTAAACATGTGAATGACACCGTTGAATTTATAACCGAAGCTCCTAAATCTGGAATTTATAAGATGGACATGCGTGAAAACATTAAATTCGATAGAATGGATACCCATCGTAGGGCTGTAGAGACCGAAGGTGAAGCTTTCTTTTTAAGAATTAGTAAAAGTGGTGACTACTTATACGAGGGAGCAGATATGGGCATTCTTGTAATGAGAGGCCGATTTATGACCAAAAATTTTAAATTGAACAAAAAAGCCAAACATTGGATAAAGGCTATCAGAGCTGAATATAAAGCGGTACCAACATTTGATACCCCAGAAATACACGATAAAATTGCTGAAATCGCTGGTTTCAAGCTTATGTAAAAATATGATGATTTCGCTTAATTGCATAGACGAAGATAAACCTGGTGCCAAATGGCAGCAGGTTTTTCATAAGTCGTGGCCGTTTTATAAGGAATGGTTTTTAATGGAAGGAGCTTCCGCCCGCCCTGGCTATCTGACCAGTTCGTCGGAGTTAGAAACGTTTATGCCCGAACTTATGCCCATTTATCATCAACTATGCAGGTTAGCCGGAGGCGATGATCTCTCTGCTAGGTACTTAAGTATGTATTGCCCTCCACCCTATTTGGCGGCATGTAGCCAACTGGTATGGATAGCCAATGAGCCTGTTCTTATAAGAAATTATGACTACAATCCCGCCCTTTTTGAAGGAGCGATGCTCCGTACCAATTGGCTGCAACCCGTAATAGGAATGTCTGATTGTAATTGGGGCCTTTTGGACGGAATTAATGCCAGCGGCTTAGCCATCTCTTTAGCTTTTGGAGGTAAAAAAAGCCGAGGTGTGGGATTTGGCATACCCATAATAATTAGATACTTACTGGAAACCTGTCATTCTGTACAAGAAGCGAGGCAAAAGCTTAAATATTTACCCGTTCACATGGCTTATAACATTACAATGGTGGACAAGCACAAAGACTTTAGTACCGTCTATGTAGGCCCAAACCAAACGCCATTAATAACAAACGATATGGCCGCCACTAACCATCAGCAAGTGGTAGAGTGGGAAAATTATGCTCTAATGACCTCTTCACAAGAACGAATAGATACACTCGTGGCCAATATGAAGGTTCCCAATCAAACTGAAGATAACCTTTTGAATGCCTTTGCTGTTCCGCCCTTATATGTTTACAAGCCAGAAAAATCTTTTGTAACTCTTTACACTTCTGTATATAGGCCATGGAGCACCTCTATGAGAGTTTATTGGGAGGGGCATATCTTAAACCAGAGTACCACAAATTTTAAGGAAAACATTTATACTAAAAAGTTTAATAAGCCGGTTTGATATCCAGCAAAATAAAATTAAATACGCATGAAATTCCAATCTATTAATCCGTATAACAATCAAGTTTTAGCCACATATACTGAGCACTCGAATGAGGAAGTAAATGAAACTATTGGAAAAAGTCAGTCCAGCTTTGAGGCTTGGCGTGAGACTAGTTTTGCTGAACGCTCCACTGTATTATTAAAAGCAGCAGAAATTCTGAAAAAGAATGTGGAAACCTACGCCCGCACCATCAGTTTAGAAATGGGAAAACCCATCTCTGAAGCAAGAGGCGAAGTCACTAAATGTGCCTGGGTTTGTGAATATTATGCAGAACACAGTGAGACGTTTTTAGCTTCAAAACATATTGCTACCGATGCTCAAGAGAGTTTTGTCACTTTCGAGCCTATGGGCTGTATTTTAGCCATAATGCCTTGGAATTTTCCTTTTTGGCAAGTGTTCCGCTTTGCGGCTCCTACACTTATGGCAGGAAACGTAGGCCTATTAAAGCATGCTGCCAATGTCTTTGGTTCCGCACTTCATATAGAAGAAATATTTAAGGACGCGGGGTTACCTGATGGCGTTTTCCAAAACCTTATCGTACACCATGATAAAGTGGCTGGTATTTTAGAGAACCCCGCTGTTAAAGCCGTCACACTCACGGGTAGTGAAAGAGCAGGAGCTTCTGTAGCGTCCGTGGCAGGTAAAAATATCAAAAAATCCTTATTAGAACTAGGCGGCAGTAATGCATTTGTGGTTCTAGCCGATGCAGATATTGAAAAAGCAACTAACATAGCTGTTGTAGCACGATTTATGAATGCGGGGCAAAGCTGTATTGCAGCCAAAAGATTTATAGTCTTGGAAGATGTTTACGATGAATTCGTAGAGAAGTTTACTGCCAAAGTTTCAAAACTAAAATCTGGCGATCCTATGGCCGAAGACTCTAAAATAGGGACACTTTCACGAGCTGATTTTGCAGAATCTCTAAAAAGACAAATGGATTCTTCTCTAAAAATGGGGGCTAAGTTAAGTCTAGGTGGCGAAATTAAAGGTGCTTATTTTGCCCCAACCATTCTAACCGACGTTACACAAGACATGCCTGTCTTTCAGGAAGAAACTTTTGGCCCAATAGCACCAATTTGCAAAGTAAAAAACGTCGAAGAAGCCTTCAAGATAGCAAAAGACACTACTTTTGGCTTAGGAATAAGTGTTTTTACAGAAGACATACAAAAAGTTAAAGAGTATATAAAACTCGTACCCGATGGGGCCTTTTTTGTGAACGACTTAGTGAAATCTGACCCTAGACTACCCTTTGGAGGAACGGGGAAATCTGGTTTCGGCCGTGAACTTTCAAAAGAGGGCATCATGGAGTTTGTGAATATTAAGACTGTCTACATTAAGTAACGGAATTAGCAACAACCATGTAATGCGTCCTTGCGATAAACTTGGATCAGAACAAGGCTCAAACCTTGGTTAAGAGGCTTGACGCATTTAATAAAGTCAAAAACTCCTTTTGTACCTCTACTGCCTAGACTTGATTGTACCAATTTTTGAGTAATTTTAGCTGTCTCAATTTACGGTATTTACTCCTTCTATCACCCTTTATTGAACTGCAAATCTTAGGCCCCACGTAAAGAGTTCTGTCTAAAAACATTAAGATATGCAAATTGTTTTTGTACAGGCCGTCCGCCGTTGGCGAGATAAACGACCATCACGTATTGGTTTTCATCTCTGAATAAAAGTTTTAAATCATTACAGGCTTATGCTCTACCATTTTTACAATAACTGGTAAATTATGAGGAACATATCCACACCAAGACTCTGTCAGAACCAGTCAATTTTAAGGTCATCTGATGTTCTAATGACCCCTTTACCTCCTCATTAATCGTCGCAGTGCGTTCAATACGTTTGGTTATAGAAAGGTATAGTGCAAGTAAAGCATGTATTTACTTCATCTGCAAACCCGTTGTTCTCACAATCACGAAACGGTCCTTGGAACATCGCTTATAGGCTTCATATGTCAGTCCCTTATCAAAATTTTCTTGCGTCATGGATTTTATTGTTTTTTACGAGGCGAGCACTTTTTGACATAAGATTAGTTCGATGCAAGGCTTAGTTATGGCGTTCCGAAAAGTTTAGTAATTCTATAGAAAGCATCTATTTCCAGCTTTCAACGAGTATCGTGAAAATTTAATACTCAAGAAATACAAACCATATTGAATCCTATTCCATTGAACTGTAAAGAATGTTTTTTCTACGCCTTCCTAACAAACTCAGATTTGAGTCCCATGGATCCAAAGCCATCTATCCTACACGCAATGTTGTGATCACCGTCTGTAAGACGGATATTCTTAACTTTAGTGCCCGCCTTTACAGGCTTAGGAGCTCCCTTAACCGGTAGGTCTTTAACCACCACCACGCTATCTCCGTTCTGAAGTACATTACCGTTTACATCCTTGATTTGGGCGGCCAATTCCTCTTCACTAAGCTCATCTGGGTTCCATTCATAAAAGCACTCTGGACAAACCATCAGGCTATCCATGGCATAGGTATACTCACATTTACATTTAGGACATGGAGGAAATTTGCTCATTGGGGGGTATAGGTTATTGATCCCCAAAGATACTTCTTTAAAGACCCTTTCATACTGAAACATTTATATAGCAACCCTCAAAAACAAAAGCCCCCAACCTTTTCAGGTTGGGGGCTTTAATATTTAATAGTCTTAGGCTTATTTTTTACCTGCCAAAGCCACTTCTGCCGCTTTAAGGCCAGCATCTTTCTCTTTCATAAGCTGTCTTTGCATGGCATCTACCACGATAGGGGCTGCTATGTAAAGCGAAGAGTATGTACCCACAATAACTCCCAAGAACATTGCGAAGATAAAGCCACGAATGGTTTCACCACCGAAGATCAAAAGAATAAGAAGCACCAATAAGGTAGCAATACCAGTAACGGCCGTTCTACTCAATGTGCTGTTCAAAGCATTATTGATGACTGTAACGATATCTTCTTTCGCTTTACGCTTATCATTTAAGTATTCACGTACACGGTCAAAAACCACGACCGTGTCATTCATGGAATAACCCATCAGTGTCAATATCGCACCCACAAAGGCTTGATCAACATCCAAGGAGAATGGAAGAATGCCATTAAAGATGGAGAAGATACCAAGTATCACTAATACATCATGGAATACCGCTACCACCGCTCCAAAGCTAAACGCCACACTTCGGAAACGAATATAGATGTAAATGAAGGTTAAAATCAATGAGTACAGGATGGCTTTAAGCGAGTTCCAAATAGTATCATTGGCAATAGTTGGCCCTACTCTAGAGGAGCTTACTATCTCACCGGCATTGTCATCTATTCCTGCTACAACACCATTTATTTGCTCCTGAATTTGAAGCTCTAAATTTGGGTCTGTATTGTCAATTTTATATGCCGTTGTAATTTTCACTTGGTCAAAACCACCATACGTTTTCACTTCAGATGGGAAGCCGGCGGTTTCCATTGCCTCACGAACGTTCTCGGTAGAAACGGCCTTCTCAAATTTGGCAACATAAGTACGACCTCCTTTAAAGTCGACTCCTAAACCAAAACCTCTTACACCAATTGAAATAGCTCCTGCTATAATAATTGCCCCAGAAATCATATAGAACATTTTACGCTTGTTCACAAAGTCAATGTTCGTGTCTTTGAACATTTTCTCTGTCCAAGCAGTGAAAAAGGTAACTGTTTTACCTTTTTTAATGTAATACTCAAATACCAATCTTGAGATAAAAATGGCACAGAATAGAGACGTGAAAATACCTATCAAAAGTGTAGTAGCGAAACCAAGAATAAGACCCGTTCCGAAAATAAAGAGAACCACACCCGTAATTAACGTAGTAACATTGGAGTCAATGATAGAAGGCATCGCAAACTTGAAACCGTTCCTTACCGCAGTCGCAAACGTCCTCCCTTCGTCTAGTTCTTCCTTTATTCGTTCATAAATAAGTACGTTGGCATCTACAGCCATACCCACAGAAAGTACCATACCTGCAATGCCTGGTAACGTTAATGTCGCACCAAAGGAGGCCATTACACCCAACAGTAAAATCAAGTTGACTACTAAGGCCAGGTTGGCAATCCATCCTGCCTTATTATAGTAAATAAGTACAAAAACCAGTACCGCAAGTAAACCTACCAAAGAAGAAATAACACCCGCTTTCACGGCACTTTCCCCTACAGATGCACCTACTACGGCCTCTTCAATTATATTAGTTGGAGCAGGTAGTTTACCCGCTTTAAGTACATTGGCAAGGTCACTGGCCTCTTCTAAGCTAAAGTTTCCAGAGATGCTTGAGTTACCACCGCTAATTTCTTGATTCACATTAGGTGCGGAGTATACATAGTTATCAAGAATAATAGCCACCCTTTGACCTACGTTAGCAGCCGTTAAGTCTCTCCACTTTCTAGAGCCCGTAGCATTCATTTGCATGCTTACGTCTGGTCGGCCAGAAGTAGGGTCATAATCTTGACGAGCATTAGAGATAACATCTCCTTCTAATGGTGCATTACCTAAGTCCTTAACCATATAAAGACTTACCAACTCCTCGTTACCCGACGTTGCGGCCGTATTCATAAAGGGCTTCACGTCATAAACAAAACTCAAATCTGCTGGAAATAACTGCTTTACTTGAGACCTGCTTAAAATTTCGTTCACTTGAACAGTGTCCTTTGTTCTAATTAAGAACCCTCCCTGAGAAGGAATGAAAAGTGTAGAAAATGTATTGACACCAGCTAATGAATCAATTGCTGTTCCTGTGCTATCTGTGCTACCTGTCAGTTGAGAAGCCAAATCATTGCCTGTAGTTTCTGTTGCTGCCGCTGGAGCAGTTTCTCCAGAACTTGACAAGCTTTCGGCTCTTGCTTCCGCATCAATTTGAGACAAGTAACCCACAAATGCATCCAATGAAGTACCCACTTCGTTTTGCTCGTATACTTCAACGAATTCTAATTTGGCAGCACCAGATAATAACTTTCTAACCCTTTGTGGATTATCTACACCAGGAAGTTCTACCTGAATTCGATTAGTTCCTGTTAATCGCTGAAGGTTTGCATTAGCTACACCAAACTTATCAACACGTGTTTCGATAATACGAAAGGCTCTATCAAAAGCTCCATCTACTTCACCCTTAACAAAACTAATAACTTCAGAGTCCGAAGAATTCAAAGCCAGTTCGCCACGATTAGAAGTGGAAGCAAAAATTCTAGACAGCTTCACATCTGGAGCCAACTTCTTAAATTCTTCCGCAAAAAGGTCTACAAAATGGCTTGAGCTTGTCACAGATTTTTCTGTCGCAGCAGTTATAGCCGCACCTACACGTGGGTCACGTGTTCCACTAGCCAAAGACCTCACGATTTCATTTGAGGCTACTTCCAAAATAACATGCATTCCTCCCTGAAGGTCTAGACCAAGGCCAAGCTCTTGCTTTGTAAGGTCTTCTAGGGTAGTTCCCAAGAAAACAGGACGCTTCCACAAAGAATCTAGGTAACGCTGCTTTACTTGTGCATCTATATTACCGTCTGCCATTGTTGCGAAAGCTTCTGCTTCGCCGCGGATGCTTCCCGCCTTATACGTTCGAACTAAATAATACACACTCACGGCCAAAAAGACCACAACGAGTGTCATTATTCCACTTTTATTTCTCATATTAATTAATTGTCTTTTGTCCCCTAAGAAAGACTTTTTATTGTTATAGGAGATTCGTTAGGACATGCGAATTCCTCTTTATATACTTATTTGAAAATTGAATTTTGCAGAACCCTTTTGTGATCAGGGTGCATTTATTGCTATATGATGCTCAAAGAGCTTGTCAAAATAGGAATGTTTAAATAGTGGTCTTGCTACCCTAAGAATAGATCTAGCGAAGGCGATGATAGAACTCTCTGGAAGTGGAATAACGGCTATCTCTCCACCAAAACTGAACGCATGGGAAGGAATAACCACCTCAGAAGAAAAGTCTGTTACATAAGTCTCATTTTCCTCAGAATCTTGTTCGTCCGCATCGGTTTGAACGGAAACACCCACGACCATAGGAGCCTTAATGAGGTTCTTTGAAAGCACAGCCGAAAGCATAAAAATGCTTACGAAGAGAGTTAGTGCCTTGATTATGTGTCCGCTTTCCTTCATATTTAAACCGCGAAGCTACAATCTTTTCATAGAAAAATTCAAGAAATGTGCCATATTTCTATCTCGGGCACTACATAGATTGTATCAAATCCTGCTTTCTAAAAGTCAGTTTCCAAAAGTTTGAGTCACTTTCTGGTCTACAACCGTTCTGAGCTTTGATGAAATAAAACGCATACGTGGTGTCTGACAGTTTTTGAAAGGTTGGTTTCAAAACTGTATTCTCTTCTAAGCCATACTGTAATGCCTCCATCAGCTGCTTTTCCTTTTCAATCGTCGTCCTAAACGTTTTGGGATCCAAGTCTACTAGTTCAAAACTGACCTTTGCCCGAAGAGAATCTATATCCTTTAAGACTAAATCACAGTCTTCCTTCTCTAAAACACGAATTAATTCTTGTCCACGAGCATTCATAAATGAAATGATATCGGTCTCCGAAATCCTCTTAATTTTATGTGCCTCTATTTCTCCTTTTAACTTTGACGTATCTAAACGTTCCATATTTCCACATGATAAAAAGCCGGCTCCCGAAGATATTAATAGATATATTAGTAATTTGATTTTCATAAAATTTAAGAGTCTTGAGAACTGTTATTTTAATATTTATCCTGCTTATTTCTGGTCAATCATATGCACAGCAAACAAACCGTGCTTTCAAAAAGATGCTATATAAAAACAAGCAGCTAAGCCAATCTTAAAGCAAGCCCAAAATTACAGGATACAAATAATATTTACGCCAATAATAAACGATAAGAAAACTAAGACTCAATATTTCAATTATAGTTCTGATAACTACTTCTATCCTGCAAGCACCATAAAGCTTCCAGCGGTTTTGCTAGCACTAGAAAAGATGAATGAGCTAAAACTAGATAGGGATCTACCTTACTCTAGTGAGTCTACCCTTCAAAATTACAGCTCCGTTAATTTTTACACCAACACTTCTATTGGCAAATACGTTAAAAAAATATTGCTGGTTAGTAATAATGATGCATTTAACAGACTCTATGATTTTATAGGTAAGGAAAGCTTCAATGACGCCATGAGGCGAAAAGGATTTTTAAACACTGCTATGCAGCACCGACTATCAATAGCTCTAAGCCCAGAAGAAAACAACTACACCCCTAAAATAGTACTTGGTGACAATTATACTCAGGAAGCAAAAATTGCCGTAGATAGTATAGAACCTAAATTTATCTCGTTAGGAAAGGCCCATTATAAAGGTGACTCCCTAATAAATGAAGCTATGCATTTTGGACAAAAAAATAGATTTGACCTATTAGACCAGCACCAAATGCTCCTGGATATGTTCCAACTTGATGATGGATCCAAGTTTAACTTAAGACCTGAAGACTTAACCTTTATAAAGGAGCATATGAGTAAAATGCCAAGAGACGCCGATTATATAGAAGACGACTATCCCGATAATTATTGTAAGTTTTTTATACTCGGTGACTCAAAGTCTAGAATGCCGGAACACTTAAAGATATACAATAAGATAGGAGCCGCTTATGGGTTTCTTATTGACAATGCTCTCATAGAAGACCGTAAAAACGATATAAAATCCCTGCTTTCGGCAGTTATCTACACCAACAAAAACGAAACATTAAATGATGATACCTATGAATATGAAAAGGTGGGATTCCCCTTTTTAGCACAACTGGGAAGGCATATTCATCAAGACATGATTAAGAACAAATTGAAAAATTAAACGAATTTTTGTCCGACATCTCCTGCATCGACCACAAACTGTTTTACCTTCTGCTCATCTTCTAGTTTACAGATCATAAGTACATTATCAAACTCAGAAACGATATAACCCTCTAGCCCACTCAGCACCACTAACTTGTTTTTTGGTGTTTTCACCACACATCCCTGAGTGTCGTAGGTAAGCACCCTCCCGTCAATGGCATTCTTATTCTCGTCCAACTCAGAATTGTCATAAACAGAACGCCACGTTCCTAAGTCAGACCAACCAATATCACTCTTTACCATAAAGACATTATCTGCCCTTTCCATGATGGCATTGTCTATGGATACTCTTCTACATCTAGAGTACGCCGCTGCTAGAGATTCTTTCTCTTTGTCTGTATAGAAGTCTTTCTGAGCAGCATTAAAGGCGTCAGCCATTTCTGGCAAATACTTTGCAAAAGCCAAGGTGATGGATGCCACAGACCAAACGAAAATACCAGCATTCCACGTGTAATCGCCACTTTCAATGAATTTTTTTGCTAGTTCCAGATTAGGCTTTTCAGTGAAAGTCTTCACCCTACTTACTTCTGTTTCATCTTCAATAAACTGGACATAACCATATCCAGTATTTGGGTGTGTGGGCTTGATGCCCAAGGTTAGGAGGGCGTCATTTTGGGAGGAGTAATCAATGGCCACTTTCACCCTTCTCTTAAATTCCTCTTCTTTTAAAATAATATGATCTGCGGGTGCCACCACAATATTGGCAAGAGGATCTTTCTTTTGAATCTTATATGCCGCATAACCAATACACGGTGCTGTGTTTCTCCTACCAGGCTCACAAAGCACCTGTTCTTCTGTTAAAAAAGGCAATTGTTCTAAAATCAAATCCTTGTATTCCTCCCCAGAAACCACATAAATGTTTTCTGGGGGACAAATGCCCTCAAACCTGTCTGCGGTTTGCTGAATGAGAGTTCTTCCGGTACCTAAAACGTCATGAAACTGTTTAGGGAAACTCTGCCTGCTAAATGGCCAGAACCTTGTTCCTACTCCACCTGCCATTATCACAACATAATTACTCTCCATTCTTCTCTTTGTTTTTATAAAACTCGGCTATACGCAAAGCTACATTTTCCCTAATATTCATCCAAAACAAATTGATATCTGCCCTGTGCCAAATCTTAATATGTATAAACATCCTTCCCTTTATATATGGTTTACTTACCCATAAAAGTCCTTTGTAAACTTCGGCATCTACGGGCCTTTCTACAAACTTAAACTTTAAACCAACACCTCCCGCATTAAACTCTCTTGATACATAGCTCTCGTCGGTCTTCCATGTCAGAGGATTGGTGCAAATCGCTTCATGAAGGCCGTTATTGTAATACTTAGGAATATATCCTGTCTTGAAAGTATTCCACGTCACGAAACCTCCCACATGCTCGGCACTATTGCTCGCCTCAATATTTTCAAAAACATCTGGCTTGATAGGCATTCCTATTAAATAGGCTTCCACCAATTGCCCCTGTAAGGATTTTCCATCAAAATAATCCTTCACTAAATGAGCTGCATGAAGGGTGCCTTGAGAATGGCCAGCTATCACTATAGGTCTGCCTTGATTATAGTGTTCCAAATAATATTCAAACGCTGCCCGAATATCTTCATAAGAAAGAGCTAAAGCTTTAGCCCCCGAGGCCTTATCTAAACTAGTAAAGGCCGAATAGTGAGCCTGTCTATATCTAGGAGCATATACCTTACAGGAGCCATTAAATGCGGTGCTTTGATTTAGAATAGCAGAATTGTCCACACTAGCATTCATTATAGTATCGTTCACGTCTGCATTCCATAGGTATTGATTTTGTGGCTCAGCAGTAAAAATTGTCGGATACAAGTAAAAAACATCTGCCGCGGCGGTCTCTTGCATATCGACCAGATTGGAACCAACAGGCAGGCTATCGGCCATGTCTTTTCTCTCTGGTAAGGCAGACCAATGTTCATTTAAACTATAATTTGGTACAGGCGGCAATGGAGATTCATCAAAAGACGCCACTAACTTATAATACCTTTGAGCCTGAAGGCCAATAGACACAAAAAGAAGTAAGATTACCCTTATATAATTTTTCACGTAAAGTCTATTTCTAATGAAGTGTTTTTTTACCCGCCTCTAAATTATTAGTTTATCTGGGCATATCCTCATGTTACAGAAGTCTGTAAGGCTTTTCTTTTTCCCTTCATAGATTATCAAATCATAAGTTGTCTCTTTTACACCCTTTTTTTGAGACCTAATTTTCATACCTTTGCACCTCTTTTTAGGGACTCATACCGATCTTTAATTCAGCATAAATATAGAATATGTCAAAAATAATATACACGATCACGGACGAAGCACCAGCTTTAGCTACCTATTCTTTCTTACCTATTGTAAAAGCTTTTACTTCCAAAGTAGGGGTTGATGTAGAAACAAGAGACATCTCATTGGCTGCTAGAATCTTATCTACTTTCCCAGAATATCTTAACGAAGACCAAAGGCAAAGTGATGATCTGGCAGAACTAGGTAAGTTAGTTAAGTCTCCAGATGCTAATGTCATTAAGTTGCCAAACGTCTCTGCTTCAGTTCCTCAGCTAGATGCGGCTATCAAGGAGCTTCAATCTCAAGGTTATGCCCTTCCAGATTGTCCTGTTGAGGCTGAAACGGTGGAAGAGAAAGCTATTCTAGCCAAATACAATAAAATTAAGGGGAGTGCCGTAAATCCAGTCTTAAGAGAAGGAAACTCAGATAGAAGAGCTCCTAAGGCTGTTAAGAATTATGCTAAAAGCAACCCACATAGCATGGGGCCATGGTCCTCAGACTCTGCCACACATGTAGCTACAATGGCTAGCGGCGATTTTCGTTTTAATGAAAAATCTATCACAGTCAAAGAAGCCACTAGCGTAAAAATAGAGCATACAGATAACGCTGGAAAAGTCACTGTCTTAAAAGAAAAAACGGCTTTACTGGCAGGCGAAATCTTAGATGCCACGGTGATGAGCAAAAAAGCTCTTCTAAACTTCCTTACGGAGCAAATCGCCGATGCTAAAAGCCAAAATGTCCTGTTTTCATTACACATGAAGGCAACAATGATGAAGGTATCTGACCCTATCATTTTTGGCCATGCGGTTAGAGTCTTTTTCAAGCCCGTTTTTGATAAACACGCGGCTACATTGGAAAGCATAGGTGTGGATGTGAAAAATGGATTTGGAGATTTATTAAACAAAATAAAGGAATTGCCTGCGGCTCACAAAGCTGCTATTGATGCAGATATTTCGGCTTGCTATAAGAATGGCCCAGACGTCGCCATGGTTAATTCAGACAAGGGAATAACTAATCTGCATGTCCCTAGCGATGTCATTATTGATGCTTCTATGCCAGCGATGATCAGGACTTCTGGCCAAATGTGGAATGCCGCCGGAAAGCTTCAAGACACTAAAACGGTAATCCCCGATAGTAGCTATGCACCCGTTTATGATGAAACCATTAAGTTCTGTAAGAAAAATGGTGCCTTTGATCCTACTACCATGGGTAGCGTTTCTAATGTAGGCCTAATGGCCCAAAAAGCAGAAGAATATGGTTCTCATGACAAAACTTTTGAGATGCCTGCAGATGGGAAAGTAACCATCACAGATAGTAATGGAAATGTGCTTTTAGAGCACATGGTAGAAGCCGGGGATATTTGGAGAGCCTGTCAGGTAAAAGATGCTCCAGTTCAAGACTGGGTAAAATTAGCCGTTAGTAGAGCGAGAGCCACGGGTGTTCCCGCCATATTTTGGTTAGATGAAGGCAGAGCTCATGATGCCGAAGTTATTAAAAAAGTAAAGCAATATTTACCAGATCACGATATCACAGGCCTAGAAATCCTTATAAAGTCTCCTAAAGATGCCACAGTGTTCTCTTTAGAAAGAATCATTAAGGGTCTAGACACCATATCTGTAACAGGTAATGTGTTGAGAGATTACTTAACTGATTTATTCCCTATTCTAGAAGTTGGTACTTCTGCCAAGATGCTTTCCATTGTACCATTAATGAATGGTGGTGGGCTTTTTGAAACTGGTGCTGGTGGCTCTGCTCCTAAGCACGTACAGCAGTTTGTAAAGGAAAATCATCTGAGATGGGATTCTTTGGGTGAGTTTTTAGCCCTAGCCGTTTCCTTAGACCATTTAGGGGAGAAGGATAACAACCCTAAGGCGAGAATTCTTGGAGAAACGTTAGATGACGCCACCGAGAAACTCTTATTAAACAGGAAGTCACCGTCTAGAAAAGTTAATGAATTAGACAATCGTGGTAGCCATTTCTATCTAGCTATGTATTGGGCAGAGGAGCTGGTTAATCAAACAAAAGATGTAGAACTTCAAGCTCAGTTTGCCTCGGTAGCTGCCAAACTCAAATCTAATGAGGCCAACATCGTGAAAGAACTAGTGGAAGTACAGGGAAAAGCTGTAGACATGGGTGGTTATTACCAGCCTAGTGATGATAAAACATCTGCGGCAATGCGACCAAGTGCCACACTAAATGGCATTATATCAGCGATGTAAGTAAATAAACATACTATAAGACGAAGCCCAGTTTACACGAGTAAGCTGGGCTTTATAATAGGCACGGATATTGCGTTACTTTATAAACAAAGTAACGCAATATTGAACCTTGTTAAATGGCTATTCTTTGCCCTCGTTGTAAGCATAGGCCAATGTACTTATTCCCAAACTTATAAAGTCTCCGAGCAATACTCTTTTGGGGGCGAAGAAGACGATAATGCTCAGGACCTCATCAAAACCTCCGATGGAGGGATCATCATGGTCTGCTCCACAAATTCCAAAAATAGCGTAGATGTAGGAAACTCACAGGCTTATCGTGGCAACGGTGGCAGTGATTTTTGGGTCATAAAGATAAACGCTGACGGTAAGCGTATTTGGTCTCAGACTTTCGGAGGAACTAATGACGAGGAAGCTACGAGCATAGCCAAAACGCCAAACAACGAATATATCATTGTGGGGCCAACCTGTTCTACGGATGGCCTTTCTACCTTCAATGGCACAAATGGCGGTATTCTGATGGTACGTATTAAAGAAAATGGAGAGTTCGTATCTTATAGGATAATTCCAGGGGGAAGCAAGTTTACACAAAAGACATTCCATTACTCTAACTCCTTTTCAAAGCCGACTGTCAAAGTAAATCCTTCTGGGTTTATATATATTGGAGGTACTTATGAGATCGGGACATCTCCATATAGAGCAAAACAGTTTTTCCTTACTAAACTTACTCCTACCGGAGACACCCTATGGGAAAAGGTTTTTGGGAGTGCGATAGACGACCAAATGTCTGATTTTGCCTTTTCTTCAAACGGAGACATTATCATGGTAGGTAGCACATCTGCTTTAACAAATCAAATTGAAGGAGCAGGTAACGGAAACCTTGATATGCTAGCCATAAAAGTTACCAGCAACGGCCATTTAGTGTGGGAAAAGGGCTGGGGCGGAGAACAAATAGATGCTGCCCATGGAATTATTCAGAATCATGATAAAAGCGGATTTCTAATAGTAGGAGAAACGAGCTCCACAACTGGTATTGTAAGCAATTCCTTTGGGAGTAAAGATGCACTTATACTTAGTATAGATAATGACGGCAACCTAGTCTGGAAAAGGCAATTTAGAGGCGAGGGTAATGACAACCTATTTAATATCACAGAAGAAGGCAAAGACAAATACTTGGCCTTTGGTACTAGTGATTCTAGGATGAGGGGCTTGACAAATAAGGGTCCGTTAACAGATGTACTCATCCTAAAACTAACCTCCACTGGAGAAATAGAGGGTGTGGGTTTATTTGGAGGAGAGGATATAGATGTAGCCAGAAGGGGACTCGTTTTAAATGACACCACCTGGGCACTGGCGGCCATAAGTCGTTCCTCCTCCGAGGACTTAAACCTTAATAACGGCGAAAACGACTTTTGGCTCCTAAAGCTTGGCATTGCCCCCCCAATTGACTTTTTCAATTTCAGAGGATTTAAAACCTTAGAAGGAGATGGCGAAATTAACTGGAGAACTAACTACGAAATAGGTGCTAAGTCCATTGCTATTCAGAAAAGCAGAGATAATAAAGTTTTTTTGACACTTAAAAGCTTTGACATTTCGGGAAATAGCTCCGACCTGAAAACCAATACGTATATGGACACCCTGCTGGCCGTTGGTCCTAATTACTACCGATTGATATTTTATAATTTGGCTGGAAAAGTCTTCATAGGGCCTTATCTTAACATAGATAATTCACCACTCGCAATTCAAAACAACCTTCCTGAAAAAGAGCATTTTACCTTGTATCCAAATCCCACAATAGATAAAATAGCTGTTAGCGTATATGATAAAATGCTCATGTTTTCGTCACGAATTTAATGGGGAAAAACATGCCAGTTAGCACCTCCTTTAAACCAAGTATAGGATGGCAAGTTGATCTGAATAAACTACAAAATGGTTCATATATAATTCTTTTAAAAAGCGAAGAAAAGACTATGACAAAAAGATTCCTTAAATACTAAAAGCTTACATTCGCTTTTCAAAATAAAGAAAATGAGCAGTATGATAAATTGGGGAATCATAGGAATCGGGAAAATAGCAGAGAAGTTTGCGGCAGACTTATCTACAGTAGAAGGTGCTAATCTAGCGGCAGTGGCATCTCGGTCATTAGAAAGAGCTCAGGCTTTCGGAACTAAACACCAAGCAGATAACGCTTATGGTTCTTATGAGGAAATTTTTAACACGTCCAATTTAGATGCCATATACATAGCCACACCTCATACTACTCACGCTTTTTGTACCAAGCTGTGTTTAGAACGAGGAATAGCTGTGCTCTGTGAAAAGCCCTTCGCCATGAACGAGGGCGAAGTGAAGGAGATGATTGATTTGGCAAAAGCCAAGAATACATTTCTTATGGAAGCTCTATGGACCCGCTTTTTGCCTACCACCAAGAAAGTATTAGAGTTAATAGAAAGTGGCAGTATAGGAAACATAAAAACAATTCAAGCAGATTTTGGCTTTATCCCTCCCTTTCTCCCTGAAAGGCGTGTTTTGAATCCAGAATTTGGCGGGGGGGCTTTTCTAGACATCGGGATATACCCGGCCTTCTTATCGCTTCTATTACTGGGCTATCCGTCTAACATTTTAGCTGCCAGCACTAAAGGCCCTACAAGTGTAGACGAGTCTACTGCCTTTATTTATCAATATGATAATGATGCTCTGGCCAATCTTAGTTGCACTTTTGGTGCAAACACCAATATAGAGGCTTTTATATATGGGGATAAAGGGAAAATCCACATGAAAAGAAAATTTCATGAAGCCACAGAAATTGTTTGGCATCCAGATGATGCAGACCCCCAAACATTTCACTTTCCTAGAGAAACCTTTGGTTACAATTTTGAGATTGAAGAAGTCAATAATTGCCTTTTAGAAGGGAAAAAGGAATCTGACTTATGGCCGCTATCTCAAAGCCTTAAACTCATTCAATTGTTAGATAACACAAGAGAGAAAGCCGGAATCATTTATCCTACGGACAAAGCTTTTTAACGTATTTACCTTTCAAACTTCTTAAACCAACTCCAAACTTTCATAACGACAACCCCCAGAACCGCCTCTTTAAATATACTAGTTGACATCTTAGAGGTGCCTTTGGTTCTGTCTGTAAAAATGATAGGCACTTCTTTGATTTTAAATTTATAGAGGAAAGCGTTAAACTTCATTTCTATCTGGAAAGCATAACCCACAAAAGTGATCTTATCCAAAGGAATGGTTTCTAAAACATTCCTAGTATAACATACAAAACCGCCCGTAGGATCCATAATGGGCATCCTAGTCAACATTCTTACATACACCCCCGCAAAATAAGACATAAGCACCCTGCCAATGGGCCAGTTTACCACGTTAACGCCGGAAACGTATCTGGAACCTATCGCCATATCGTATCCGTCATTCTTACAGGCATGATATAATTTTACTAGGTCATCTGGGTTATGAGAAAAATCAGCATCCATTTCAAATACATACTGATAGTTTTCTTTCAGAGCCCATTTAAACCCATGAATATAGGCTGTTCCTAAGCCTTGCTTTCCTGCTCTTTCTTCTATGTGAAGCTGGCCTTCAAATTCCTTTTGAAGACTTTTAATAATTGCGGCAGTTCCGTCGGGAGATCCGTCATCTACTATCAAAAGATGGAACGCTTCAGAAAGGCTAAACACCTTTCGGATAATAGCCTCAATGTTTTCCTTCTCGTTATATGTAGGTATGATTACAAGGTTCTCATTCATCATTATTTCTAGTTATACCGTTGATCTCTTCCTCCATTTGAGTAAGTCTATCTTCCACTTTTTGATAAAGATCAGCGAATCTTTTAGGATACATTCCGTAATAATCATAACTCTGAACATACGACAAAGAGTCAATGTCATATTTGTTCCAAAGTTCCTTTTGTAAATAAACAAACGCTACACTGGCAGAATCATATGTATTTAAACTGAGACGGCCCACCCTGGCCTCCAATAAATGAGTGTCTGTCAAAACATCAATCATGACCTCTTCAGGAATTAAATTATCGGGAACATCGCTCTGAGAGCAAGCATAAGGAAACGATGTCACAAAAAGTATCGCCCATGTTTTTAATGATTTGAAAATCAAAATATATTAGCAGTTTTAAGCTTCATAGATGGTCGTTTCTTAGGAATTGTTCGGTAGTGTATAAGAATAAGGATTTAACACTTAATCAATAAACTGACTACCTTTGTTTAGCAAAAATACGCAATGCACCTTATCTAAAAGGTACACATATTTATATAAAAAAATAAGACCATTGAGATCACTTTTCTCTAAACTGAATAAATTTGAAATTAGAATCAGAAAAGCCGTCAATTCTCAACGACAAGGCAATTTCAGTTCTATCTTCAAAGGGACTGGGTTAGAGTTTGCGGATTTGAGAACCTATCAATACGGTGACGACGTACGAACCATAGATTGGATTACAACGGCAAAAGGGCAAGGTGCTTATGTTAAAATATTTAAGGAGGAAAAAGAGCAAACGGTTTTCTTTTTATTAGATGTAAGTGCTTCACAAAAAATTGGAGCCTTGGGTCAAACCAAAATTGATAGGGCTAAAGAAATATGTGGCGTACTAGCCCTTTCTGCTCTAAAAGAGTCTAGCCATGTGGGACTTTATGCGTTCTCAGACCAGAAAGAGCTTTACCTTAAGCCAGACACAGGTATGAAGTTTGCCTATAAATTTATTCTCAAACTTTTTGAAAACAGGCCCCTATCCAACAAAACCGATATCACCGAGGCCATTCGTTTTACCATGAACAGGCTTAAGAAAAAAAGCGTTATTATTATTATTTCAGATTTTCAAGACGATGGCTACCATGATAATCTGAGGGCTATTGCAAAAAAGCATGATTTAGTGATTATTCACCTCTATGATGAGCGTGAGGTTAATTTGCCAAGCTTAGGGTTAATTCCTGTAAAAGACGAAGAAAGTAATGCCGTTTCTTGGGTAAATACTTCTTCTAGAAGTTTTCAAAAAAGCATGAAAATGGCTTTTGAAGAAACACAAAAAACCCTAGAAACAATCGCGAAAAAGTATAATGCGAATTACCTGTCCGTTTCGTCCAACGAGAATTTTGTTTATCGTTTAGTCCAACTTTTTAGGGTGAGAAGGTGAAAAAAAACAGAAACAAATATTCCTATATAAGTGCGAGAACCTTTCTGGTTTTCTGCTCGTGCCTAGGTCTGTCTTTCTGTTCTGAGGCACAAAACCCTCGGCTTCGTTTTCTAAAAGATTCTGCTGGTATTGCGGAGGATATACCCATAACATTGACCTTTGATCATTTAGCTGCAGAGGATGTTTTTTTTCCTAAAAACGGCAGCTACTTCCAGCCTTTTGAACTGGTTAATAGCGTCTATTTCACAACCAAAACAATAGACTCAATAAGTACAGATAGCATCCTTTATACTATCAAATCCTATGAAATTGACAGCACAAAGTCATTATCCTTACCCGTCTGGACTGTTAAAGACGGGGATAGCACGGTCTTTTGGTCCAACACTGATAGCCTCTTTTTTAATGATATGATCCCAGACTCTCTTTTACAGCAAACCAAGCTGTATATAGGAGTAGATTTCATAAAAATAAAAGAAAAGAAAATGTCTGGTAGCCTCAAAATCTTTTTGGCATGTATCCTCTTATTAAGTTTATTGGCCGTCGCTTTTCTTGATAAAATTAGACGGCAAATCCATCTTTTGAATTATCGAAAGAGGCAAAATGATTTTATTGAGCGTTTCAAGAAAATAATGCTAGGCAGTGCATCCCCTGAAGACCTTAGAGATGCCAGTTTTCTTTGGAGAAACCATATGACTTGGCTAGAAGACTTACCTTTTAATACCCTCTCTTCCGTAGAAATAGAGAAAACAGCCAAGGATAAAAAAGTGGGAGAGGCTATTAGAGAATTAGAAAGTAGCCTTTTTGGAGGCATAAATTCAGACAGAATCCCTGTAGCTTTACAAATTCTTTTTTCATATAGCAAAGAACGCTTTAGGGAAAAAATCATGGAGTATAAAAAAAGAATCTCAAAACGACATTAATCTATGGACAATCCAGTAATTATTTTCGGGGCAGGCACGCTTGGAAAAACCGCATTAGATATCTTTCATGAGAACGGCGTAATCATGTACGGCTTTCTAGACGACAAAGACGAACTTCATCACACAGAAATAGGCACGGTGATGGTTTTAGGCTCAACGGACGATGGCGGCATTTTAAAGATAATAGGAAACAAGACCGAGGCTTTTGTAGCACTTAAAAATAAACTAGACCGTAAAAAAGTAGCCACCATGCTTCAAGAGAAACGGAAAACCATGCCCATTAACGCCATACACAAAACGGCCATCGTCTCCGAAGAAGCAGTCATTGGACATGGAAACTTGATAAGTGCGGGTTCGGTAATTGGTCCATTTTCTAAAATTGGCAATCTTAATATTCTAGGCTCCTCTGTCAGTATTGACACAGAGGCAGAAGTGGGTGATTATGTAGATATCGGGAGTGGAACCAACATAAACAGCAAAGCTAAAATAGAAGAGGGGGCATTTTTAGGAAGCAATGTAACCGTAGTTTCAGGAATCACGGTGGGTAAAAATGCCAGAGTAGGTGCGGGCTCGGTTGTAATAGAAAATGTGGCAGAAAATAGTACCGTTTTTGGAAACCCCGCCAAGAAAATGTAAGACATCTGTTATTCAAAAACCAATACTATAACGAGTTCAGTATTGTTAAACAGGCCCAAAGTTGTACTTTAAAAAGATTTAGAAGATATTGTTTTAACAAAAATTGATTGACAATTCGCTTAACATTAACTTCCTAAGTTTTTTGCACAGAGTGCATTTAGCTACCTCTTGAATAAAATATGACTTTACCTTTATAATTTGATGAAAGCATACGTAAAACCAATAAAAAGACTTTTAATTGCCAACCGTGGAGAAATAGCAATCCGTATCATGCGGGCTGCCTCCGAATTAGGCATAACCACAGTAGCTCTTTATACCTATGAAGACCGCTATTCTTTGCACAGGTATAAAGCAGATGAGGCCTATCAAATAGGAGCCAATGAAGAAGCTCTTAAGCCTTATCTTGATATTGAGGGTATTATCCAACTGGCGAAGACTAAAAAAATTGACGCCATTCATCCTGGATACGGCTTTCTTTCAGAAAACGTAACCTTGGTTAGAAGGTGTATTGCAGAGGATATCATATTTGTGGGTCCTGAGCCAGAAGCTATGGATGCTCTAGGCGACAAAGTAGCTGCTAAAAACAAAGCCATGGAGGCCGGTGTTCCTTTAATTCCAGACTTTAGGGGAAACATTCCGAATGCAGAGTTTGCCCTGGAGAGAGCAAAGGAAATTGGCTTTCCAATGATGGTAAAAGCTGTTGCTGGTGGAGGTGGTAGAGGTATGCGAGTAGTCCGTCAGGAAAGTGATTTCTCCAAGGCCTATGCCGAAGCCAAGAATGAAGCCAAAACCGCATTTGGAAATGATGTGGTTTTCTTAGAAAAGTTTGTAGTAGACCCTAAGCACCTAGAGGTACAGCTGTTAGGTGACCAGCACGGAAACCTCATTCACCTTTACGAAAGAGATTGCTCTGTCCAGCGTAGATTCCAGAAAGTGGTAGAGGTGGCCCCTTCTATTGGCCTGAAACAAGAAACCCGTCAAAAGCTTTACGACTACGCCATAAAAATGGGTAAAGCCGTAAATTACTCTAATGCCGGTACCGTAGAGTTTTTGGTAGATAAAGATGAAAATGTTTACTTCATAGAGGTTAATCCAAGAATACAAGTAGAGCATACTATTACCGAGGAAATAACCGGAATTGACATTGTGAGGACCCAGCTTTTGATAGCCATGGGTTATAAGCTTTCTGACAGGGGTATATTTATAAAACACCAAGACGAGGTTCCTCTTAAAGGGTACGCTATTCAGTGTAGAATTACCACCGAGGATCCATCAAATGGATTTAAGCCAGATTTCGGAACTATCATAGCTTACAGAAATGCTGCAGGTTTTGGAATTAGATTAGATGAGGGTTCTGCCTATCCAGGCATGAAAATCTCACCTTACTTTGATTCCATGATAGTTAAGGTTACTGCCAGAGGCAGAACCTTAAAAGGTGCGGCTCAGCGACTTTCGAGAGCCTTAGTGGAATTTAGAATTAGAGGTGTGAAAACCAATATTCCTTTCCTAAGTAATGTTATCAAACATCCAGATTTCCAAAAAGGAAAGGCTCAGGTTACCTTTATTGAAAATCATCCTGAGTTATTAGAATTACGCAAACCTAAGGACCGTTCTACCAGAGCCATGCGTTTGCTTTCGGATGTCATTGTTAATGGAAACAGGACGCTTGGAAAAGTAGACAAGACTGATTTTGTGCTCCCCAAGGTTCCAATAATAAACCCTTTTGACCCTTACCCAGATGGCAATAAGCAAAGGTTAGACAGTATGGGGGCAGATAAGTTTGCTCAATGGGTAAAAGACCAAAAATCTATCCTTTATACAGATACTACATTTAGAGACGGGCATCAGTCACTTCTAGCTACGCGTGTTAGAACCACGGATATGCTTGCCGTGGCAGAAGGCTTTGCCAAAAACTTCCCACAGCTATTTTCTATGGAAGTTTGGGGTGGTGCCACTTTTGATGTGGCTATGAGGTTCTTGTACGAGAGTCCATGGAAGCGTCTCCAAGACTTTAGAGAAGCCATGCCAAACATGCTGCTTCAAATGCTACTTAGAGGCTCAAATGCAGTAGGTTATACCGCCTATCCAGATAATTTAGTAGAAAGCTTTATTGAGAAGTCTGCCGAAAATGGCATTGATGTCTTTAGAATATTTGACTCCCTAAATTGGATTGAGTCAATGAAACTGAGTATCAGAACGGTAAGAGAGCGTACTAATTCATTGGCAGAAGCTTCTATATGTTATACTGGCGAAATGCTAGACCCAAATCAAAAGAAATACACTTTACAGTATTACTTGGATATGGCTCGCCAACTTGAAGATGAAGGAGCTCATATCATTGCCATAAAAGATATGGCAGGACTTCTAAAGCCTTATACGGCAGAAGTACTGGTTAGAGAAATGAAAAAAGCAGTGGACCTTCCAATTCACTTGCACACGCATGACACATCCTCTATCCAAGCCGCCACCTATTTAAAGGCTACAGAGTCTGGTGTAGACATTATTGACTGTGCTCTTGGAGGACTTTCTGGCCTAACTTCTCAGCCTAACTTCAATTCTGTGGTAGCCATGCTCAAGGGAAATGAAAGGGAATGTGAGATAGACCTACATAAACTAAATCAGTATTCAAGCTACTGGGAAGATGTGCGTACCATGTACGCTCCTTTTGAGTCTGGTCTTAAATCTGGAAGTGCAGAAGTATATGATCATCAAATGCCTGGCGGGCAGTATTCTAATCTTAAGTCACAATCTATCTCCCTGGGTTTAGGAGATAAGTTTGACCTTCTAAAGCAGAATTATAGTCTCGTAAATGAAATGTTGGGTGATATAGTAAAAGTGACTCCTTCTTCTAAAGTAGTAGGTGATATGGCCCTTTTCATGACGTCAAACAATATTGATTCTGATGACATTTTCAAAAAAGGAGACGCCCTCTCTTTCCCAGAGTCTGTCAAAGGCTTCTTTAGAGGAGATCTAGGTCAGCCTCCTGGAGGGTTCCCAGCTGAGCTTCAAAAAATAATTTTAAAGGACATAAAGCCCTACACAGAACGTCCAAATGCTCACATGAAGCCGATTGACCTGCAAGGCGAATACAAGCAGTTTCAAAAAGACTTCCCAAATAGTGATGGCTATTTAGATTACCTATCGTACAAATTATACGATAAGGTTTATGAAGAATTCCACGAGAACAGAGAGAAGTTTGGCGACGTAAGCCTTATACCTTCCCATGCTTTCTGGTATGGTTTGCACCAAAACCAAGAAATCATGATTACCATAGAAGAGGGTAAAACGATCTTGGTAAGATACCTCTACACTTCTGAACCAGATGAAGAAGGAAAGCGTACTGTCAGTTACGAACTTAATGGGCAAACTAGAAAGCTCAAAGTACGCGACCACTCATTAAAAGTAACTAAGCCAACCAACAAGAAAATTGGCAAAGAAGGCGATATAGGTGCTCCACTTCAAGGTAGAATATCTAGGATTCTTGTCAAAAAAGGTGACGAAGTAGCTAAAAACACCCCACTATTTGTGATAGAAGCCATGAAAATGGAGTCTATCGTGGCATCTCCGTTTGATGGTGTGGTATCTTTTGTACAGTTAGAAGAAGGAGCAGTAGTAGAGCAAGACGACTGGGTAATAGAAATAGAAAAAACGGCTTAAGCCAATATTTAAAAATAAAAATAAAGTGTAATTATCAATTTGCTAAAAACAGTTTAAAACTGGAAAAGGCAGAGAGGTAGTTACACTTTTAATTTTCTCCAAAACAAAATCACTACATGAATCAAGTATTCACATTTTTTGATTTAAAGCAAAAAGTAGATTATAAAAACGAAGTGCTCTCTGGCCTCACGGTAGCCCTAGCACTCATTCCTGAGGCTATTGCTTTTGCTTTGATAGCAGGCTTGCACCCCCTTACAGGACTTTATGCGGCCTTCACGGTTGGTCTTATTACCTCTATTTTTGGAGGAAGACCGGGTATGATTTCTGGTGCTACTGGAGCTGTTGCCGTAGTAATAGTGGGCCTTGCCAAAATGCATGGTGTAGAATACATTTTTGCCACGGTGGTGCTGGCCGGCATTATTCAGATGGCAGCTGGCTTTTTTAAGCTTGGTAAATTTATCCGTTTGGTACCACATCCTGTTATGTTTGGTTTTGTGAATGGTCTAGCCATTGTCATTTTTATGGCTCAGCTAAGCTCCTTTAAAATACCTGGAACAGATGGAGTATTAGAATGGATGCAAGGTGTGCAGCTTTATCAAATGGTAGGATTAGTGCTTTTAACAATGCTTATCATCTGGGGACTGCCAAAACTCACTAAAGCTATACCTTCTGGTTTGGTTGCTATCTTGGTAGTTACGGCCATCGTTATCGGTTTTGGATTACAAACTAAAACAGTGGGAGATATAAGCTCCATCAAAGGTGGCTTCCCTCCATTTCATATTCCAGATGTACCTTTTAATCTAGAGACTTTGAGCATCATTTCCCCCTTCGCCCTTATTGTGGCTGGTGTGGGTCTTATAGAAAGCTTACTAACCCTAAACCTGATAGATGAAATCACAGAAACGCGTGGTAGAAGTAATAAAGAAGCTGTAGCCCAGGGGTTGGCCAACGTAGTAACTGGTTTTTTCTCAGGAATGGGAGGATGTGCCATGATAGGTCAAAGCTTGATTAATATATCTTCTGGTGCCAGAGCCCGCCTATCTGGTCTTGTGGCCTCCATTATGCTTTTGGTTTTCGTGATGTTCGGAGCTGAATATATAGAACAAATGCCTATGGCCGCCTTAGTTGGTTTGATGTTCATGGTGGCGATTGGTACTTTTGAATGGGCTAGTTTTAAGGTTATTGGGAAAATGCCTAATCATGATATCCTCGTTCTTTTTTTGGTGGCTGGAATTACGGTGTTGCTTCACAACCTGGCCCTAGCTGTATTAATAGGTGTAATTATTTCTGCATTAGTTTTTTCATGGGAAAACGCAAAAAGAATTAGAGCAAGAAAATATGTGGATGAGAAAGGTGTGAAGCACTATGAAATATACGGCCCACTTTTCTTTGCTTCTAGTCAGGCTTTCTCCGAAAAGTTTGATGTTTTAACTGACCCAAAAGAGGTCATTATAAACTTCAAAGAAAGTCGTGTAAATGACATGTCTGGAATAGAAGCTCTGAATAAAATCACAGAACGTTATCAAAAAGCAGGTAAAAAAGTGCATTTAAGATACCTAAGTGGCGATTGCCGAAAACTATTGGCAAATGCGGAAGAAATCATTGATGTCAACATCATTGAGGATCCTACTTATAAGGTGGCCGTAGAAATGTAATTCAGCCAAATAATCATAGAAAAGCCCTTAGATCTAAAAATCTAAGGGCTTTTTGTTTTTCCCTAAATCAATTATTCAGTGCTAATATCACACATTTTCCAAAATTCGCTTCATAGCCGCCTGCACAGACCAAACCCTGTTTCCTGCTTGCTGGATAACCACCGAATTTGGTGAGTCTATTACGGCATCTTCCACTATAAGGCCCCTTCTCACAGGCAAGCAATGCATGAATTTGGCGTTATCTGTTAAAGCCATTTTATCCTGAGAAATTATCCAATCATCATTTCCCGGAAGCACCTTTCCATACTCTGAATAGGAAGACCAATTCTTAGCATAAATGAAATCTGCACCTTCAAAAGCTTCTTTTTGATTATGTGTTACTCTAGCATTTCCGATATATTCCTTGGGCAAATCATAACCCTCAGGATTTGTAATCACAAAATCATACTCTGTTAGATTTAGCCATTCGGCAAAGGAATTTCCAACCGCCTGAGGCAAAGCCTTTATATGAGGAGCCCAGGTCAAAACCACTTTAGGTCTTGTCTTGGTTTTAAGTTCTTCTATGGTAATTAAATCTGCCAGCGACTGACATGGATGACGTGTGGCGGACTCCAAATTGACAATAGGTACACCTGACAAGTTTCTAAAACTTTCTAGCACGAGTTCTTTATAATCTTCTTCGGCATCTGTAAGACCAGCAAAGGCCCTTACTCCTATGATGTCTGCATATTGACCTATAACGGCTGCTGCTTCACGAATATGCTCAGCTTTATTACCATCCATTTTTACTCCGTCTCCAAATTCCAACTGCCAGCTGTCAGAACCCACGTTCATCACTATCACATTCATGCCCAAATTGACGCCTGCCTTTTGGGTACTAAGCCGAGTTCTAAGGCTAGAATTAAAGAATAAAAGAACCAAGGTCTTATCCTTTCCCAGCGACCTATTTGCGAGGGGGTTTGCTTTTTGGGCTATACCCTCGTTCACCAAACCTTGGATATTCGGGACGTCATTGGGACTAATAAAATGCTTCATAAATATTGATATTTCCTTAAAGACCGCAATTTAACAGAAATAGCCTACTTAGAATCGCTCTCAAAAATGAAATGAGCCAAATCTCTATAATCTTCATCAATCTTAAGTTTGTTATTAGAGTTCTTTAGGTACTTTTTGCCGTTTAATCTCAAGGATTCTAGAAGCTTGGCGACATCCTTTTTGCTGTCAATGTTAAGTATATGATTACCATTCCAATAATAGAAATGGTTCTTCTTTGCTATTTGATATTCTTTACTCCCTGTATCTAGAGCAGTATTATAGTTGGGCCGCTGTACTAAAACTTCTTTTGATTGTAAAACCGTTCGTTTTCCTTTTACTCCTAAAACCATCAGAAACCCTTTCAGTGAAGCAAGTTGAAACTCTTTAGGGTTTATAAATTGAGAAATTAAACCTTCGCTATCCTGAATCAATACATGAGAAACTTTCTCTGCACCAATCACTTTTATGCCATCCGGGGATTTAAACTCAACCCTATCATTCCTTAAATCAAACCTTAACTCCACACCAAATAAACTATCCAATTTAACTAGACCTCCACTTACCACCTTAAGCTCCTGAGGGTAGAAATAGATTTTAGCTCTTTGAAAATCTTGTTTCCAAAAATAGTCCCATTCTACCTCGGCTCCCCCCTGACCATTAAGGCCGTAAAGCATAGAGGCGTCTCCTACCTGAATACTTTTATCACTAATATTATTTTCGTTAAACCATACTTGTGGAAGAATCCGCTGACCAAAAGCCAACGAACTTAAGCAAGTCAAATATGTCACAAGCATCATTTTTGTCATATCAATCAAATAACGAGATTATACCTTCTTTTATCCTATTTCTATTCTGAAACTATTTGTACATTTGGGTATTCGAATAATATTTTTAGGCTAACCTAAATATCATGGAAAAATTATCCTTTCTACTAGATTATAACCCCATACTACTGGCTTTGTTTGGTACTTTATTTACTTGGGCTCTTACAGCCTTAGGTTCTGGGCTTGTTTTTTTCTTTAAAGAAATAAATCAAAAAGCTCTCAACCTAATGCTCGGTTTTGCCGCAGGAGTTATGATCGCCGCTAGTTTTTGGTCTCTCTTAGCCCCAGCGATTGAAATGGCAGAGGCAAATGGTCAAGCCGGTTGGATTCCCGCTGTTGTCGGTTTTTTGGCAGGTGGTGCTTTTTTATATGCCGTGGATAAAACATTGCCTCACTTACACTTAAATAGAAGTATAGACAGAGCTGAAGGCATGAAAACCTCCTGGCGAAGGAGCGTTTTGCTAGTTATGGCCATCACACTCCATAATATTCCAGAAGGCCTTGCGGTTGGTGTAGCTTTTGGGGCCCTCGCTCTAGACCCGTCTCTTGGCGTTTTATCCAGTGCCATTGCTCTGGCAATAGGTATAGGCATTCAAAATTTTCCCGAAGGAGCAGCCGTTTCTGTACCTCTAAGAAGAGAGGGTTTCTCAAGGCTCAGGGCCTTTAATTATGGCCAAATGAGCGGTATAGTAGAGCCGATTGCTGGTGTTTTTGGAGCTTTATTGGTTTTATACGTAACCCCAATTCTTCCTTACGCATTAGCCTTTGCCGCGGGTGCTATGATTTTCGTAGTCGTAGAGGAGCTCATTCCAGAATCTCAAACGGGTGACAAAACAGACCTTTCTACTATTGGAGCGATGGTAGGTTTTGCTGTTATGATGACCCTAGACGTAGCATTAGGATAAACTCTTCGCCTATACTTTAACCGATCAGCCTTAGAACTTCTTCAGAAGCTTTTTGTTTTAACGTGAATTAATAATAAAGTAAAGTCACCTGCTTAGTTTAAGGTTTTGACATTCATGTCTTTTGAATGTACTTTTAGTCTTCTTTAATAAAACAATTCAATCCTACCCCCTATGAAAAACGAGAGACGCTCTTTTATTAAAAAATCAATTGCCGCAGCTACCGTTGCTGCTTTCTCCCCTAACGTATTACTAGCCGCCACTAGACCTGTCAAAAAAAAATTAGGTGTGGCACTCATAGGGCTTGGTTACTACAGCACAGATTTGATTGCTCCCGGCTTGTTAAACACCCAACATTGTGAACTTAAGGGCATTGTTACAGGCACCCCCTCCAAAATCCCTACTTGGCAAGAAAAATATGGCATAGCAGATAAAAACATTTATTCATACGACAACTATGATGACATTGCCAATAACCCCGACATAGATGTTATTTATGTGGTTTTACCTCCTTCCATGCATAGAGAATATACTGTCAGAGGTGCCGAAACAGGTAAACAAATGTGGTGTGAAAAGCCTATGGCACCGTCTGTGGCAGACTGTCAAGCCATGATAGACGCTTGTAATAAAAATAAAGTGAGACTTGCCATTGGATACAGATGTCAGCACGACCCCAACATTCAGGCCTACCAAAAAGTGGTGAAAGAGCAGCGATTTGGAAAGGTTATGATGGTGAATTCTGCTGCTGGTTATAAGGAAAACAGAACCGACCACTGGAAGCAAAGCAAGGCTATGGGTGGAGGTGTTATGGGAGACATGGGTGTTTATGCCATACAAGGGGCTAGAATGGCCACTGGTGAAGAGCCTATTTCTGTATCCGCTCATACCATGACCACCCGCCCAGAAATTTATCATGAAGTAGAAGAAACCGCCACCTATCTACTAAGGTTTCCAAGTGGAGCAATGGCCACCTGTCAGTCGAGTTTTGGTGTAAGTATGAATCATTTACAAGTTAATTATGAAAAAGGCTGGCTAAAAATGGAACCACAAACAGGGTATGGTGGAAACCGCGGAAGTATGTCAGATGGTACTCAAATTTATACTCCCGTGAAACGTCAACAACCTCTTCAGATGGATAATGACGCTTTGGCATTAATGAATAATACACCCTACATAGCTCCTGGAGAGGAAGGTTTAGCAGATATCCGTGTCGTTGAAGCTGTCCTTAAATCTGGTGCAAACGGCAGCTGTGAGGTGAAACTATAACAACCGTTTATCAATTTATGATTTACACGAGTCTATGAAATAGCTAAGTTTGTTTCATAGACTTTTCTGATATGCTATTCATTGCTGTTTTACTCCCTTGGCTATCCTTTTTTTTAAGAGGTAAAATCATCCAGGGACTCCTGTGCTTAATTCTCCAAATTACCATTTTAGGGTGGCTTCCTGCCGCTATTTGGGCGGTAGCTTCAAGACTAGATGGGAAAAACAGTACACGCCATAGAAGAATGGAAAGGCGTATGACTCGCTCCAAAAACATAGCTTATTCCAGAAGTTCCGAAAAATAAAATCCCTTATTCACTGAAGTAGTATCGGTAATTTCTTTGGGTACTCCCGTATCACATATTTCAAGAAAGCCCACTCTGCTCAATCCCTCTTCGTTCAAATTTAACGCCTTCTTTATAGAAGAATCAAGAAGCCCTATGGCGGTAAATGGAGAGAAACGTTCTCTATCCCTTCAAGAATGGCCTTCATTGCGAAACTAACTGGCCCTCCGTAATAATAAATCATAAATTCAGACGCCCAAGCTAGGTTCGGCAGTTCCTCTTCTCTAGTCCATTTGATTGATCAGAAAATCCTCTTTAGAAAAAGAAATCATATATATTTAATTAAAATCCCAATTGGGCTCAACAAAAATACCTCGCTGCGAAGTGGCAAAAAAAGCAAAAATAGAAGTGCTTAAATACCATACCCTGAATTTCTGTTGAGCTTAGGAACAAAATTTCTGGCGATATTAAAAAGTATGAACGGTAGGGGTAAAACAATGAAGGCTGCGATATATCTCCCTTAACGGAGTCTCTGTTTTAAAAAGCAAATGTCTCAAACTTAAGGAAAAGCATTCATTGTATTTTTTTTAACTCTGTTCAAACTAAACCTTAAAATCCTCAGCACTTCACTAAATACCCTTAGCCTCTTCCCAAAAAACGTCCATTTCTGATAAGGTCATATCTGATAGTTCCTTGCCCATTTCCTTGGCTTTTGACTCTAGGTATTGAAAACGTTTGATAAACTTCTTATTCGTTCTTTCCAAGGCTGTTTCTGGGTTGATGTCTATAAATCTTGCATAATTCACAAGAGAAAACAGCACATCACCGAACTCCGCCTCTGCTTCCTTCTCATTAATAGTCTCATTAGTTTCAGAATTAAAATGTTCTTTAAACTCCTGCATTTCTTCCTCCACTTTTGCCCAAACCTGGGCTTTCTCCTCCCAGTCAAAACCTATTCCTCTTGCCTTTTCTTGAATACGCATGGCCTTCACTAATGCTGGTAAGGATTGCGGGACGCCACCTAAAACTGACTTATTCCCTTTCTCTTTGAGCTTTAGTTTCTCCCAATTTCGTTTTACGTCCTCTTCGTTCTCCACTATTACATCTCCATAGATATGCGGATGGCGAGATATTAGTTTCTCACAAATGCCATGAAGGACATCCGAAATGTCAAATGCTTCCTTTTCAGAACCTATTTTGGCATAAAAAACCATGTGAAGCATGAGGTCTCCCAGTTCTTTTTTTACTTCATCTAGGTTTCCTTCCAATATCGCATCAGAAAGCTCGTATGTTTCTTCAATGGTGAGATGACGAAGCGTCTCCATGGTTTGTTTCTTATCCCACGGGCACTTTTCACGAAGCTCGTCCATAACAGTTAGCAGCCGCTCAAAGGCCACGAGCTGATTCATTCTAGATGGAGAAAAGACTTTTGGAGGTGTTGGTAGAGACATTGAAATAATATTTGTTCAAATCTAAACAAAAAGGGCCGCCCAATGGACGACCCTCGTATACAGGATTGCTTTAAAAGACTAAATATTACTTCTCCATTTGATGGCACAGCCTATAGCCTTTGTGTTTTGAGTTACCACAGGCTTATTGGCCAAAAGATTATCTACCGCATCTTCCACATACTTTTTATTAACAGACGAGGCATCTTGAGCATTGTCATCTATTGCTCCTATATATTTAACGATATTCTTTCCGACCTCTTTCTTTAGCACGAAAACCTGCGGGGTACGCTTGGCTCCATATATCTGACCTATTCCTTTGTCATCTACCAAATAAGGGTAGGTAAACCCTTTTTCTGAAGCTCTTTTCTTCATGTTTTCATGCGTATCTTCTTCGTACGCTTCTGGATCATTGGGGTTAAGGGCAATTACTGGATAACCTAAGGAAGCATATTTACCATCTAGAGCCACCATTCTTTCCTCATATGCCTTAGAAAAAGGACAGTGGTTAGATGTAAAAACCACGATAAACCCTTTGGCTCCTTTAAAAGAAGCCAGAGACTTCTTGCTCCCGTCTATATTAAGTAGACTAAAGTCTTGTGCCTCATCTCCCACCACATAAGAATCTGTTTCTAGAAAGTTGAATAGTACTGTCTCGCCAGTTTTAGACTTAGTCAACTCTGTGAAACCATAAAGGCCAGTAGCTAATAAGGCCCCTAAAAGAATTAAACTTTTCCTTTTCATAATATTATTTCTGGTTTTCAAACCTTGTTCATTCAAACAATTTAACCTCTTTTTCTAATTCAGGTAAGTCAAACCCTTTTTTAAAAAACTTACGCTCGCCTGCCTTTATCATGAGAGTAGCTGGAATAGATCCAGACCATGATTCACTTACTTTATTAATCCATTTATCATAATCAGGCTCATTCAATAAAAAAACACCAGACTTAAGCTCTCTTTTCTTGACAAAGGCTCTGACTCGCTCTATTTCTGAAACAAAATCCATGCTCACTAAATAAACCGCTACACCCTTTTGACGGTATTTTTCTGAAATAGTTTCAAAAAAAGGCAACTCCACTAAACATGGTTTACACCACGTTGCCCAAAAATTTATTATTTTGAGGCCTGCCTCTTTTGAATCTATAATGGCCTTCAAATCATTGAATTTAATGACTTTAACATCCTGAGCTCTTGCCAAAGAACCTGAGAGTTCAATAAACACAACGAAAGTCCATATTGAATATTTATAAAATCGGTTCATTTTTTAAATAAAGGAAATATATTGTCAAAAATTCGTATCTAGAAAACATTTCAATCAACAAACCCTTCCAGAAATAATGAAAGCCATTTTATGCGAGCAGCATGGTCTGCCAGAAACGCTACTCTTAAAAGACATTCCAAAAATAGAACCTCTTGCAAATGAGGTCCTTATTTCGGTAAAAGCCTGTGGCGTTAATTTCCCCGATACTTTAATCATTCAAAACCTATACCAATTTAAGCCCGAACTGCCCTTTTCTCCAGGTGGCGAGGTCTCTGGAATAGTTAAGATGGTTGGAGAAGATGTTAAGAATTTCAAACCTGGTGACGCCGTCCTTTCTTTATGCGGCTGGGGTGGTTTTGCAGAAGAAGTATCTGTAGAGCAAGGCAAAGTTTTTCACATGCCCCCTGGAATGGATTTTGCAAGTGCCGCAGCCTTAATGTACAATTATGGCACCTCATATCACGCTTTAAAGAATAGGGCAGAATTAAAAAAAGGAGAGACTTTACTTGTTTTGGGAGCTTCTGGAGGAGTAGGGCTAGCCGCCGTAGAGCTGGGAAAACTCATGGGAGCACATGTCATAGCAGCCGCTTCTACGAAAGAAAAACTAGCTATTTGTAAAGAAAAAGGGGCAGATGAGCTTATCAATTATCAGGAAGAAGACCTAAAACCACGTGTCAAAGAGTTGACCGAGGGCAAAGGTGTAGATGTAGTCTACGACCCCGTAGGCGATAAATGGGCAGAGCCAGCCATACGTTCCATGGCATGGAAGGGCAGATACCTGATTATTGGTTTTGCTGGAGGAGATATTCCCAAAATTCCTTTGAATTTACCTTTGTTAAAAGGTTGTGCTTTGATGGGTGTTTTCTGGGGAAGATTTGCGAGCACCGAGCCTAAAGAATCAGCTAAAAACATTCAGGAACTTGCTTACTTCTACTTGAAAGGACTCATAAAGCCCCATATTTATAAATACTATCCTTTAGAAAAAGGAGCCGACTCTTTAAATGATCTCCTAGATAGAAAGGTGTCAGGAAAAGCCCTCGTTATAACATGTTCTAAAGAAGAAGTGACTACCCCGATAGGCAGTACTCCAATGAAAAAAGAATCTCCAAAGGCTCGTGCAGCAGGTGAAAAACTTGTTTTAGAAACTCCAGAGGCCATTTTTGAAGCGATAGGCAAGCCAATGGGGCATAGTCCATGGCAGGATGTTACGCAAGAAATGATCAATCAGTTTGCAGACACCACCTTAGATCATCAGTGGATACACATAGACCAAGAAAAGGCTAAGGATTCTCCATTCGGAACCACCATAGCTCACGGGTATCTAACCCTTTCATTAATTCCTAAACTTATGGCCGACATTTATTCCGTACCATTTGCAAAAATGGGAATTAATTATGGTAGCGAAAAAGTTAGGTTCCTTCATCCTGTTCCGTCAAATAGTAAAGTTAGGCTTTCCGCAGTACTCAAAAGTGCTTCTCCGACGTCCTCTGGCGGTATAAAAATGATAGTAGAGGCTACTATTGAGATTCAGGGAATTGAGAAGCCCGCCTGTTACGCTGAAGTGATTTCTGTTTTAAACTAAAAGTATTAATGAGTAGAAGTATTGATGTATGCCTTAGCCCTGAATTGATTTATCAGCATGATTTGGGAGGAAAAACAGCTGTAGTGGTGGATGTTTTCAGGGCTACTTCATGTATGGTGGCCGGCCTGGCCCATGGAGTAAAAACGATTAGACCCGTTTTGGAAGTAGAAGAATGCCGCCAATGGCAGTCAAAGGGATATCTCGCAGGAGGTGAAAGACATGCCCAAAAAATAGATGGGTTTGACTTAGACAACTCCCCTTTTAGCTACATGAGTGAAGCCGCCAAAGGGCAAAAAATAGCAATGACTACCACTAATGGCACCTTGGCCATCAATCGGGCAAAAGAAACCGCTGCCGAAGTCTTGGTAGCCTCCTTCTCTAATTTAAAAGCCACAGCAGAGTATTTAATGGGCCAAGAAAAGGACGTAATAATCATTTGTGCTGGCTGGAAAGGTAGACCTGGCCTAGAGGATATTCTATTCGCAGGTGCTTTAGTTAAAGCACTGGCCCAGACTCATGAAAATCTAGAAGATAGCACCCATTTAGCCCTTGCTTCCTATGAAGCATCGGAGGCCAATGTTCTTGCCTATTTACAAAGGGCGAGTCACCTAAAAAGGCTTAAAACTCTGGGAGGCAAGGATATTCCCTTTTGCTTAATCAAAGACCAATTTGATGTGGTGGTCCATCTTGTGGACAACGAACTCTTCTTGAAATAGCTTAGTATTTCGCGGGTGTTTTTCCGTGGATTTCTTTGAAGAGCTTGATAAAATGTGAAATGCTTTCAAAGCCTACCTCCTCTGCTATTTCTGAGACATTTTTATCACTGTTTTTTAATAAAAACGCAGCTCTATCTAGGCGTTTTTTTCTAATCCAAGTAGCTGGTGAAGTTTGGAATAGTTGCTGAAAATCTCTCTTAAATCCCGATAAACTTCTGCCAGAGAGTCTAGCCAACTCTATCATAGTGAGAGGCTTGAGATAATAGTTCTTCATCAAATACCCTAAATCCTCTTTTTCGCCTCTGTAAATATGTTGCAAAAGGCTTCTTAACTCATTACTATTATCAAACTCCATGAGGTGGAGCAAAAGCTCGTGCAACTTTAACTTTAAAAACTGATTTAAGTATTTACTCTTCGCCTTAAAGTAAGCCAAAACAGACTCTGCAAATTTTCCGAATTTCTCATCAGAATGCAGCACTAGCAGTGTAGATTTATCTGGCTCAGAGCTTCTCTCATCAGTAAATAGTTCAAGATTCTGATTCACAAAATCCTTGATGAGCTTATCTTCAAGAAAAAAAACAAGACTTTTATAAGACGCATCAATAGACTCTGACATGAGGTAATAGCCACGCCTCACAAAAAAAACATCTCCTTTTCTGACGCTTACATCTTCCTCCGAGTTGGTGAACTTTTTTTCTCCCTCCAAAACATAAATGACCGCATTTTCTTCAAAAAACACTTCGTTTTTAGACGGGTAAACATCACTTCTATAGGCCACAAAAGTAAGCCCATGGCTCAATCCTGGAGATTGAATTTTTAGTGATTCAAACTGGTCTGCCGCTATTTCTGAGGGTACTCTAAGCATCGTATATTTATCATTCCTGAATGACCTCGTCTATCACAAAGAAAGGACGACGCTTCACTTCGATATAAATTCTGCCAATGTATTCTCCTAAAATACCCAAGATGATAAGCGTAACACCTCCCAAAAAAAACATACCCACTGTTAGAGTGGTGGTTCCAGGGATTTCCGCTGGGGTATGTCCCAATATCTTAAAACCTATTATTCTAGCCATGACAAAGAAAATACCTATAAAAAAAGAAGGAATGGCTATCACAAATCCAAAATAAGTGGCCAACCTTAGGGGTACATTAGAAAAACCAAAAAGGCCATCTAATGCCAGCTCCATTAGCTTCTTAAAGGTGTACTTTACCTCTCCCGCGGCTCTTTCTGCTCGTTCATATTTAACGCCAACCTGCTTAAAACCAGCATAGGCTCTTAGCCCTCTTACAAACCTGATTTGCTCTGGCATCTCTTTCACAATGGCATTTACCACTTTCCTGTCCATCACACAGAAGTCACCCGAATCTAGCGGGATGTCTATCTCAGAAATAGCTGCCAACATTCTGTAAAAAGCAGAATAAGCAATTCGTTTAAAAAAGCCCTCTTTTCTTTTCGTCCTGATGGCATAAACTACCTGATAACCCTCTCGCCATTTCTCTAAAAACCGATGAAGCTCTTCAGGAGGGTCCTGCAAATCACCATCCATTATCACGACGGCATCACCTTTAGCTTCTTGAATTCCAGCGGAAATGGCCGGTTGGTGTCCAAAGTTTCTGGATAATTTGACTATCCTTACGCTAGAATCTGCTTTAACAAAAGCCTTCATTATATCCAAGGATTTGTCTGCCGAGCCATCATCTACAAAAACTAGCTCATAGTCCTCATTCCATGACGGAGCCGCTGCTGTTAATCGGGAATACAGATTTTGAAGATTTTCTTCTTCGTTAAAAATCGGTATGACAATGGAAATCATAGCTTGGGTTTAGAATGAATAGCAAAAATAAAGATATAATTCGGGGCTTTAGCATTTGGGTTTTACAGGAAATGGTAATTTTGGGGCATAAAACGACTTATGGAAAAACTTAAATCACGCTGGGGAATTACTTCAAACTGGCAATTAGCCGCCATATTCATTGTCTTTTCGCTCAATGGCTCATTTGCCACCTGGGTAGCTAAGCCTGTCACTGCATTTTTTGGATTAAGTCCTGAAACCACAGAACCCTATATTCTTTATATATTTTTTAGAATCCTCCTCATTTTCCCTATTTATCAAATGACGCTGCCCTTGGTTGGTTGGCTATTAGGTCAATTTAAGTTCTTTTGGGCCTTCGAGAAAAAGATGCTTAGACGTATTGGGTTTAAAAAGTTTTTTAAGGAGGAGTAGCACTCAGGGCAAAGCAAACGCCACATAAGAATCTCCAGATTTATCACTCTTTCCTCCTCCACAGGCTAGAACTATGTATTGTTTGCCTTTCCATTCATACACTGAAGGTGTAGCATGCCCACCAGCAGGAAGTTTTGTTTGCCACAGGATTTCACCAGTTTTTTTGTCAAATGCCCTGAACATTTCATCTTCGGTAGCTCCAATAAAAACTAAGCCTCCTTTAGTTACTACCGGTCCGCCATAGCCTTCTCTACCTGTAATTGGAATTCCTTTTTCTGTCAACTCTGGAAATTCTCCTAAAACCGTTTTCCATAGAATTTTTCCAGTATTTAGGTCGATAGCGTTTAGATTTCCCCATGGAGGATTAATAACTGGATATCCTTCTTTGGTTAAAAACCTTCTGTAACCGTTCATTAAATAAGGAGAAATCAACTTTTCCTTTCCTCCACTTAGTTCTTTTTTATCACTACTGCTTTTTTGATTCAAAAGAAAAGCCACCAAGGCATCTCTTTCTACCTGAGGCAGATGTGCAAAAGCGGGCATCCCACCCCTTCCCGTTTTCAATAGACTTTGTACATCATTAGTATCAAATTTTTTATTCAAATCAATAAGAGAAGGGAAAGCAGAAGTATTTCCTTCTCTATCTGCCCCGTGGCAGTTTGCACAGTTGTTGGCATAAATACTACTGCCTCTTATTTCTCCTTTTTTTAGTTTTGCAGCCTCATTTGGTATCATTTCTACCAACCAAGGCATTTCACTGGAATTGACATACATTATTCCACTTTCTTGATCTACCGCAGCTCCTCCCCATTCTCCTCCTCCGTCAAAACCCGGTAAAAGCAAAAACGGCCTTTCTTGACTTGGAGATAACCATAAATCACCATATTCTACACCCTCCATCATCCCATTAGCTTCTTCAGCCAGTTCAGGAGTTATATTCAAAATATCCTTTTCAGTTAAATATTGTCTGGCAAAGGGCTCAGGCAGACTAGGTGTTGGCTGTGTGGCAGACGTTTGATCGCCCTCCATATTGTTTTGAATAATTGGCTTTTCGTCAATAGGGAAAATAGGCTCTCCCGACTCCCTATCAAACATAAAGACAAAGCCATGTTTCGTTATTTGGGCCACCGCGTCAATTTCTTTCCCCTCTTTTTTGATAGTAACCAAATTCGGAGTTGCAGGTAAATCTCTGTCCCAAACATCATGATGAACAACCTGATAATGCCAAACCCTTTTCCCCGTATTGGCGTCCAAGGCGATTAAGCTATTTGCAAAAAGATTGTCGCCCAATCTATACCCACCCCAAAAATCATACGTAGCAGAGCCTGTTGGAACATAAACCATCCCTCTTTTTTCATCTAAAGAAAGGCCAGACCAATTATTTGCTCCACCTATTTTATCAATATATGTGCTATCCCAAGTATCATATCCTAATTCGCCTTTCTGCGGTATCGTATGAAAAATCCACTCCTGCTCTCCTGTTTTAACATTGTATGCCCTAACATGGCCAGGAGCTGCGTCAAGCCCTTCAGAAAGACGCATTCCTATAATAATATTGTCTTTATAAATAATGCCTGGCGTATTCGACGTCAACAGAAACTTGTCGTCTGGATTTTTGGATAATCCTTTTTGCAGATCAACCTTTCCTTTATCTCCAAATTCTCGATCTGGTTTTCCCGTCTGTGCATCTACTGACAGTATAAAGCTTCCAGCACAAAAGAGAATCCGTTTGTATCCTTCTTCTTCATAATAGGTGACACCTCTATTCAGGCCCGCCCAAGAGTTCTCTCCTCCTAAAACTTGGAAGGGGTCAAACCTCCAAATCTCTTTTCCAGTGCCCACATGTAAAGCCACCAATCTTAGCTTTGGCGTGGTGATGTACATCATACTATCTATGATTATGGGCTGGCACTGAATCTGAGAGTTCTCTGTCATGTCTCCCGATTTAAACTCCCATGCCACTTGTAACTCATCGACATTCTCCGGAGTAATCTCCGTCAAGGAAGAATACCTGGCTCCATCTTTAGTTCCAGCATAATTGGTCCATTTAGAATAATCAATAGCTTCATCCGTGGCACATGAACTTAGAAATAGAAGAAATCCAAGCGTTTTAATAAGGTTTTTCATAGAGTTAAGGTCGAATTCGGTCAAAAAATGATACTGTGTTTGAGTATAAATGGTTAAATAAAATCAATTTCATAGCTTTGGATAAATATAAGGGTTTTCTGAAAGCCCTTATGCTTTCTTTACAATTCAAAAATGGCACGACATAAGCTGATTAATTTTTGGTTTACGTTTTCAAAACCATAATAGACATTTCCTAATGAAAAAAAAGATAGACTTTCGTTCTTACGTTCCATATATACTTGCTATCCTTTTATTTCTCATTGTTACAATGAGTTATTTCAGCCCATTAATGAATGGAAAAATTCTTTCCATGCATGACACCAACATGGCAGGTGCTGCGGCTAAGGAATTAAATGATTTTCATACAGAAACTGGGGAATGGGCTTGGTGGACTAATTCGACCTTCGGAGGGATGCCTGGCTACATGATAGCCGGCAGCTATCCAAATAGCTTGTCCTCTAAAATTGGTAGCTTTTTTTATAATTTATTACCAATACCCGCAGGTCCGATTTTTTTAATGATGGTAGGGTTTTTCATTTTTATGATTAGCCTAAAGCGGAACATTTGGGTATCAATCATCGCTTCAATAGCCTATGCTTTAGGAACATATAATTTTCTTTACTTGGAGGCTGGGCATGTCTCTAAAATCCTTGCCTTGGCTTATGGCCCGGCTCTCATGGCAGGCTTCATTTATGTTTTTAGAGGAAAATATTTATTAGGCACTCTTTTGACCTCCTTGTTTTTGAGTTTGGAACTATATGCCAACCATCTCCAGATCACATACTACTTCATGTTGATCTTGATAGCCTATTCACTTTATGAATTAGCCAAAACATTTAAAGAGGGTCGGGTTGGCTCAATCCCTAAAATAGCTGTAAGCTTTCTGGTAAGTCTATTAATAGGAGTTGGGATGAATTCCGAGAGGCTTTGGAACAACATAACGTATTCGGCGGAAACAACACGAGGTAAAACAGAATTGGCCAACTCTACTGCAGGAAATAATGGTTTGGACAGAAGCTATGCCTTTGGTTGGAGCTATGGAATAGACGAAACTTTCAATCTGATTGTGCCAGATTTAATGGGAGGTGGATCTGCAGGTTCTCTTTCAGAATCATCAGAACTATTCAAAACATTATCCTCTGGAGGTATTGAAATTGGAGCTGCTCGTCAATTTATCAAACAGCTCCCTTTATACCACGGAAACCAGTCTTTCACAAGTGGCCCCTCATATTCAGGAGTACTCATATTCTTCCTTTTTCTACTTGGCTTTTTCATTTCAAAGGGGAAATTAAAATGGCTAATTGCTGGCCTGGCTTCTCTATTTGTCGTGTTGTCATGGGGAAGTAACTTCCCTCTATTTAATAATGTTTTTTATGATAACTTCCCCGGCTATAATAAGTTTCGGGCGGTAACGATGTGTTTGGTGATTGTCCATTTTCTGCTCGTTTGGGGAGCTTCCAATACCTTGAGTGATCTTCTTAAGAATAAATTAGATTGGAATAAAATAAAAAGGCCTATTTATTATTCCCTTGGTGTTATCACTGGCCTTATGTTTTTAGGTTATTTTCTTGTCGACTTCAATTCTCCGAGAGACTCAAGCTTTGTATCCAACCTCTCACAGTCTTTAGGTAACGATTTTGCAAAAAGGTTATTAAATGCATTAAGGGATGACAGAAGCTCGATGGCCCTAAGTGATATATATAGAGGTCTATTATTAATTGGCTTAGCCTTTACTGCACTTTACCTACTAGCAAAAACTAAGATAAGCAAAACCGTTTTTGGTTTGACAGTATTGGTTCTTATCACATTTGACTTTGTTACGGTTAATAAAAGGTACCTTAATAATTCAGACTTCCAAACAAAAAGACGCAATCAACAGACTTTCCAACCAACTGCAGCTGACCAGCAAATTTTAGCAGATTCCGATCCGAACTTTAAGGTGATAAATTTAACAACAAGCTTCTGGTCTGATGCCCGAGATTCGTACTTTCATAAGTCCATTGGAGGTTACCATGGAGCTAAACTCAAAAAAACCCAAGAGCTATATGAGTATCAAATGATTAAAGACGGTCGTTTAAACATGCCTGTTTTGAATATGCTGAACATTAAATATTTCATTAATAATGGGCCAAACAATACCCCTCAAGCCCAATTAAACACCGAAGCACTTGGTAATGCTTGGTTTGTTGATTCTCTGAAAGTGGTTCTCAGTGCAGATCAAGAACTAGCCAGCTTAGGAGAGGGTTTTAAACCTAGTGAAGTGGCCATTACGCAGGAACATTTCGCTAGGCAATCAAGAGTGTATTCCTCAAACGACTCTAGTCAAATAACTCTTACCTCTTATGCACCTAACAAGCTCGTTTATACCTCAACCTCTTCGGCCAATCAGTTTGCCGTTTTTTCTGAAATGTTTTATCGAGGGAACAAAGATTGGGTTTCTTATATAGATGATCAGCAGACTGATCACATTAAGGTTAATTACGTCTTAAGAGGATTAGAGATTCCTGGTGGTCAACACGAAATTGTATTTGAATTTAAGCCAAAATCTGTTGAATACGGAAAAGTGATAGACCTTGCAGCTTCAATAGCACTTGTTTTACTATTTGCTTTGACCATTTACAAAGGGAAAGAATGAAACTGACTGACCACGAATTTTGGCTTAACTACTGGGAAAGTAAAAGTGACCTAATCTTCCCTGTTCCTGAGAACTTTATTCTTTCTAATTTTTTGAAGGATATCTGCTCCTCAAATAAAATTAATGCCTCTTTAGAGCTGGGGGGATTTCCAGGCCACTACTCTGTATATTTGAGAAAATATCTTGGCGTAATACCTACGCTTCTGGATTATGTAATTCATCCTAAAATCTTAAAAGATTTGGCGAAGATTAATGGCTTAGAGGAGAATGATATTGACATTGTAGAGGCTGACCTTTTTAATAAAAAAAACAACAGAAAATTTGACCTCGTTTTTTCAAATGGTTTAATAGAACATTTTGAAAACACCCAAGAAATCATAGATATACACGCCTCTTACTTGAATGACGGTGGAACACTATATATCTCCCTTCCCAATTTTAGGGGCTTGAACGGCTGGCTTCAAAAAAACTTCGATAAGGAAAATTATGAAAAGCATTACATAGAGTGTATGAACACTGCCCTTTTAAAAAATGTTTCAGAAAATATTGGTCTTAAAAACGTTAAAGTTTTTTACTTCGGTAAGTTCATGATTTGGTTAGAAAATATTCAACAAAAGTCTGGCGTTTTCCAGGTTGGTTTCAAAACCCTATGGCTATGTTTCAAAGTGATTTTCAAGCTAATTCCAATAGAAACTAAATGGTTTTCGCCTTATATAGTCATTATTGCAACTAAATGAAGGTTGCGTTCATAAATATCGACGACACACTAGGCGGGGCTTCCATAGCTTGTATAAGATTGGCAGAAGCCCTAAAAAAAAGGGGCATTGATGTTTCTCTTTTAACTCAAAGTAAAAACTCAAACAAAAGCACTGTTATCCCTGTTTCTTCAAAACCTTGGTTCAAGTATTTAGTGAAGTTCAACTTTCTTGTTGAAAGACTTTTTTTCTTTTTTTTTGAGAAGAATAAAAGTGTTCGTTTTGCTTTCTCTCCAAATTTATTTGGTATAGATATTACCCATTATTTCGATTTCAGCAAGATTGACATAATTCATTTACACTGGACCAATTTTGGGTTCTTATCGAATCATTCTTTGAAAAGAATCTTTGAGCTAGACAAGCCCATAGTGTGGACCATGCACGACATGTGGGTAATGACGGGAGGCTGTCACCATAGTGGTGATTGTACTAATTTTAAAACAAACTGCGGAGAGTGTAATCAATACTTAAAACGCCCCTCAAAAACAGATTTATCACACAAGCTAAATAAAAGTAAATATGAACTTTTCAGGTCATTAAAAGATATTCATTTTGTGGGTTGTAGTGAGTGGATTTCAAACAGAGCCCGACAAAGCAGCATTTTAAGGAATCATCCAATATCTGCTATTCCAAACCCTATTAATCAAAATGAATTCTTCCCATTAGATAAAGTTGAAGCAAGAATAAGCCTTAATCTTGCTTCAGATAAGTCTTATATTCTCTTCTCGGCAATCAAAGTAACTGTGATTTGGAAAGGCTATACCTACCTAAAAAAGTCTTTAGAAATTCTAATTAATAATTTGACCGAAAGCGAAGTAAAAAATATTGAGCTGCTTATCGTTGGAGAATCAGGTTCTAGTGTTGAATCTGACTTTCCATTTAAAACGCATTTCCTTGGGAGAATCAATGATTCTGAAAAGATGAATGCCATTTACAACTCAGCTGATGTTTTTGTTTCTTCTTCTATCCAGGAAAACCTTCCGAATACTATTATGGAAGCCTTGGCCACAGCTACTCCTTGTGTAGGATTTGATATAGGTGGTATTCCTGAAATGATAGACCACCAAAGAAATGGCTACGTTTCTAGTTACAAATCGTCGTCTTCATTAGCAGAAGGTCTTTTATGGGTTCTAAATCATGAAGATTATAGTACTTTGTGTTTAAACGCCGTTTCTAAGGTAAAGAGAACCTACAATGCTAAAGTCGTAGCTAATAAATACATCAAAGTCTATAAAGCCGTCTTAGAAAAATAGCCTCATTTATGAACAAGTTTTTTATCTCATTATTCTCTTTCACTTTGGGAAAAAAGAGTTTTCAGCCTTTCTATAGAAAACTATACAGTTTAAGCCTAAGAGGCCTTAACTATGGAATAGTGGGTAGTGGTGAAAAGCATGTTTTTAAGATCGTAAAAAGCCGGTTGCAAAAGAATAGCGATCTTATCCTTTTTGATGTCGGTGCTAACGTGGGTACTTATACTGAGATTTTGCTCAAAAACTTCTCATCCACATGCCAGATATATAGTTTTGAACCTTCAAAAATTACTTTTGCAGAATTAAAAAGGAACTATTCAATAAATGGAGTACATCTTCAAAATATAGGATTGGGTAAAGAGAACGAGACTATAAAACTATATAGGGACAAAGAATATTCTACTCTTGCATCTGCCTATAAAAGAAATTTAGAACCCTCATCCTTTGAGAGTTATGAAGAAGTCGAGATTCAGACATTGGATCGCTTCTGCACAGAAAACAATATCAAAAAAATAGACTTCCTTAAAATAGATGTGGAGGGGTTTGACCTAAACGTTTTACTCGGGGCTAGTCAACTCTTAAAAGAGAAGAAAATCAGCATCATTCAGTTTGAATTTGGCGGTACTCAAATAGAGCCACGAGTGTTTCTTAAAGACTTTTGGAATGTCCTTTCAGGGCAATACGAAATAGGAAGAGTTCTGAAAGATGGCTTAGCTCCAATAGAAGCATATCATCAAAGGATAGAAAATTTTAGCTATGCCAATTACTTGGCCATTCACAAAAGCCTATGCAAATAGATGTAGTCCCTTTTGGTGGGCTCGGAAATAGAATGAGGGTACTTAATTCCTCATTCGAGTTAAACAAGTCCTTGAAGACAAGCTTGGGTGTTATATGGCATGTAAAAGCAGAGCTCAATGCCCCCTTTTTTACACTTTTTAAAGAAACTCAGCACGCATTTAGGCTTATAAAGGGCTTAAAGTACAGGCTATTCTTACCGTTCTTTAAGCACATATATGTCCAACGATTCCCACGCCTTCATAAAGCAATTCTTGGCTTATTTTATGACCAAATCCTTTTTGATGATGATGTCTTTGAAATAAACGAAAATGAAATTTTGGCTTTGCTTAAAGGTAAAAGGAAGGTACTCATAGCTACATGTTATGCATTTTTTCCCTTTGACAACTTTGACAACTTTATCCTTTCTGAAAAATTGCAGCATAGGCTTACAGAACTTAGCGTACCCTCAGGAGCTGTTGGAGTTCATGTAAGAAGAACAGACCATGCTGAAATAATAAAAGATTCCTCTTTAGAAAAGTACGATAACGCTATAGCAACTGAAATAAGAATAAACCCTTCCATATCGTTTTTCTTAGCCACGGACGATTATGAGGTAAAAGCATATTATAAACAGAAGCTTGGCCCCAAACTAATTACACAAAATTTCGAGTTATCTAGAGCTTCTATTGATGGCGTAGAAAATGCAATCGTTGATATTTACAGCCTTGCACGTTGTACAAAACTCATCTGTAACAGTAAGAGTAGTTTTGCTGTAACCGCACAGAAAATAGGTAGCACTAAGAAAATTATAGAAGTATGAATAGAATAATTAAGTTAATAAAATTTGCTTTGGCATACTTGGGTTTTTACCCTGACCAGCTCTTTCAAAATTTGAAAGAAATACCTTCTTTTTTTAAAGACCTAAGCCGCTTTAAAGGAGCATTAAATGGAAAATACTCCGATTGGAGTTTTAAACATTACCCTATTTTAACCGACAAGAAAGACCAAAGCGGAAAAGCCAGAGGACAATATTTCTACCAAGATTTATTCGTTGCCAACCTGATTTACAAATCAAACCCAAAGAGGCATATTGATATAGGATCGAGAATAGATGGTTTTATAGCACATTTGGCCAGTTTCCGAGAAGTAGACGTCATGGATATAAGACCTCTTAATTCGACTATCCAAAACATAAACTTCGTTCAGGCTGACTTAATGAAGCCGGCTCCCCAGTTAAAGGAAAGTACCGACTCCCTTTCATGTCTCCATACCATAGAGCATTTTGGACTAGGAAGATATGGCGACGAATTAGATATAGATGGCCACTTAAAGGGTTTAGATAGCATGTACCAGATTCTTAAAAGAGGGGGACTGTTTTACTTTTCCACACAAATTGGCCCTTCTACTATTGCATTTAATGCACATCGCGTTTTTAGTGTTTCTTATCTCTTATCAATTTTTGAAGGCAACTATGAACTCCTTAGTTTCTCCTATATAGATGATAATGATGTTTTACATCAAAAGGTAGAACTTACAAAAGAGAGTATTTCCAACAACTTCGATTGTAAGCTAGGCTGTGGCATTTTTGAATTAAAGAAGCTTTAATTTCTCTAACATCTTATCTATAAGCCCGTTTAAGTCAGTAGATAACCTAAGTTTATACACAACTATAAGGTAAATAGAACCAAGTATCGCTGTAGTGTAAGCTATACTGACAAACTTGCCAAAAACGGTTTCGTCGTAAAGAGGTAGGTGCTGACCTATAAGAATTAGAGCAACTCCTATAATTAGTACATAAAGTAAATTCCATTTATAGGGATGGATTTTGAAAAACCTCCATATTAGATAATTTCGAGCAGAGTTATAATAGACGATTGACAAAAAAGCGGCAATCGCAGCTCCATTCAAGCCATATTTAGGAATTAAGAGATGATTTAAAAGAAAAAGTAGGCCAACAAAGGTTAAAACTAGAAGAGAGTCAAGCTTATAGTAATTTGAATAGGCAAGAATTAAGGTATTTATTCCGGAGGCCAAATCGTACAGCTTAGCAGCTCCAATAATTAAAAGAACGTACTTACCCGCTGCGTATTCTGGTTTAATGAATGAAAACAAAAGGTCTACGTTAACCCAAACTATCATCAATAAACCCATCCCCAAGATAAATTGAGTCACGCTACTTTTAGTAAAGATTTGCTGAACCTTCTCCATATTCTTCTCCTTCATGGCATCAAGTACAATGGCTGTAGAAGCCTTCATATTTACATTATAAGAGATGGTCATTACACTTCCAAATAGAAGACATGTGTTATAAATACCTGTTTGGCCAAGACCTAAATAGTTATAGACCATCAATGTATCTAGTTTAGTAATAACTATAGAAGACAGACCCGTAAGCATGCTAAATCCAGCAAATTGAAAAAACTTGGCCTTTAAATTAGATTTCAAAAAATGAGAACTAGGCCTCAGAGAAAACCCGCCCAACTGCACAATATGGATAAGCATTAAGACTGAAGGAAGGGAAATCCCTATTACCCAAAGAATGACGAACCTGTCAAAGTTAACCCAGTCTGCTATAAACGCCACAACGGCTAAAAGAATCAAAAACCTTTGCAAAAATTGACTTAGAAAATTTCCCCGAATTGTATCGTAAAGACCCTTAGCATAATTGTCAAAAAGGTTAAATAATGTCACAAATGCCGAAATAGGAACTACATAGAAGTAGTATTTTTTAAAGAGTGAATTATCCCCAACAGAGGAGTTAATAATTTGTTCTTTGAACAAAAAGAGAAGCAAAAGGCAAAAAGTTATACCAACAGCAAAAAAAACTAATCCATTAAACAGATAGCCTTTGTGACTCTTTTTCGCATCGCGAAAAAAATCAAAAAACTTAATCCCTGCACTATTAAAGCCCAAACTGGCCACAAAAACCAAAATAAACATCCAACTCATTAGCATTGCTAACAAGCCATTCTGTTCTACGGACAAAAAATTAGGGATTAGAAAAGCTTGTGTCAATGTACCAACCAAGACTCCGGCATAGGAATATATCGTTCCCAGAATAGTTTGCCTCTTTATTATAGTCATTACCTATTTATAAATTCAATCTGTTCAAGATCAAAAGGTAGTTAATAATTGATAGTTTTGGGTAAACCATTTTCATACAATATTTGACGGCCCCAATAATTATTTTTTGCTACAACAGATTCTCTCATCTCCAAAAAACGGTAGACGCGTTAAAAACCAATGCCTTAGCCAAAAAATCTGATTTATACATTTTCTCCGATGGCAAAAAAAATGAGACGGATCAAATAGGTGTGCAAAAGGTTAGAGATTTCATTAAAACCATTTCTGGATTCAAGTCTATCAATTTCACGCTATCAGAAAGTAATAAGGGTCTTGCGAAATCCGTCATAGAAGGCGTGAGTGCTGTAATACAGCAGCATGGCCGTGTCATCGTTTTAGAAGATGATATTCTGGTGAGTTCAGATTTTTTAAATTTTATGAATGACGCACTAGAAAAGTATGAGCAGAATAAAGAAATCTATTCTGTCTCTGGCTATTCTTACAAACTGGAACAATTAAAACAGCAGGATGAGCTTTTTTTGGTCAAAAGAGCCTCTTCATGGGGATGGGGTACTTGGGAAAACAGGTGGGCTTCTACAGATTGGGATGTTAAGGATTACACGTCTTTTCTCGCAAAGCCTGAACAAAGAACTTCTTTTCAAAACGCTGGCAAAGACCAATTGGTTATGCTAGTGAAACAAATGAAAGGCGTCATTAACTCCTGGGCTGTTCGCTGGACTTATCATCATTTCAAGAAGGACGCTTATTGTTTAGTACCTAAATTCTCAAAAGTGAAAAATATTGGTACGGATGGTACGGGTACAAATTTTACAAACTCTGTCGCCATTTACGACACCGAACTCCATTCCAAACCCCTCACCCTCCCTCAAAAAATAAAAGAACTACCTGAGGTCACCTCTTTTATTAGAAACCATTACTGTCCTAGTCTATTAAGAAGATGTATCAATTACGTCCGTTACCGTGTTTGGTAATAAACAAATCACTCATTTTTCCTTACCTTTGCGGATGATTTCAAACGATAAAAGCATAGAACTATATGGCACAATATGACATAGTAATTTTAGGTAGTGGTCCTGGTGGGTATCCTGCAGCTATTAGAGCATCTCAATTAGGAATGAAAGTGGCCATCATAGAAAAAGAAAACCTTGGTGGTATCTGCCTTAACTGGGGCTGTATTCCTACCAAAGCCCTTCTTAAGTCTGCTCAGGTGTTTAATTATATAAAGCATGCTGCAGACTATGGTATTACCGTAGGAAAAGCAGATGCCGATTTCAATGCCGTTATTGACCGCTCTAGAGACGTGGCCAATGGCATGAGTAAAGGCGTGCAGTTTTTGATGAAGAAAAACAAAATTGATGTCATCAATGGTTACGGAAAAGTCCAAACTGGTAAAAAAATAGAAGTAACTGCTGAAGACGGAAGCACTAGTATTGTAGAAGGAAAAAGCATTATTATAGCCACTGGAGCTCGTGCCCGTGAATTACCAAATGTACCCATTGATGGTGAAAAAGTTATAGAATACAGAAAGGCCATGAGCCTTAAGAAGCAACCAAAATCCTTATTGGTTATAGGTTCTGGGGCTATTGGTGTTGAGTTTGCCTATGTATATGCTAGCATGGGTACTAAGGTTACTATCGTGGAATTTATGCCGAGGATAGTGCCTGTAGAAGATGTAGACATCTCTAAGGAGCTTGCCAAGCAATACAAAAAGCTAGGTGTAGAAATACTGACCAATTCTTCTGTAGAAAAAGTTGACATCTCTGGCAAAGGCTGTAAATCTACTGTCAAAACAAAGGATGGAGAAGTCGTTATTGAGTCTGATATAGTTCTTTCAGCAGCTGGAATTGCATCAAATATTGAAAACATCGGCCTTGAAGATGTAGGTATTGCAGCAGACAGGGGTAAAGTTTTGGTAAATGAATTTTACGAGACTAACATACCTGGTTATTATGCTATTGGGGATGTAACCCCTGGTCCAGCCCTGGCTCACGTAGCTTCTGCTGAAGGCATTATTTGTGTTGAGAAAATTGGCGGACACCATCCTCAGCCTTTAAATTATAACAATATCCCTGGTTGTACATATTGCTCTCCAGAAATAGCTTCTGTAGGCTATACTGAGGAACAAGCAAAAGAAGCCGGATATGACATAAAAGTTGGAAAGTTTCCTTTCTCTGCTTCAGGAAAAGCAAAGGCAGGAGGAGTTCCAGAAGGTTTTGTAAAAGTGATTTTTGACGCCAAATATGGCGAGTGGTTAGGCTGTCACATGATTGGGGCTAACGTAACAGAAATGATAGCGGAGGCCGTAGTGGCTAGAAAGCTTGAAACCACAGGTATGGAAATAGTGAAGTCTGTTCACCCACATCCTACTATGTCAGAAGCCATTATGGAAGCTGCCGCAGCAGCGTACGGTGAGGTTATTCATCTATAATTCAAAACATTAACTCTTTTTAAACCCCGACATTAGCTACTTTTGTCGGGGTTTATTTCTTTACAAAGTCAATTTTGATGTCTTCGACTGCCAAGCAAAATTATTTCTTCCTACTTTTTAGCTTGTTGTTCTTTTCAACAAACGAGCCATTGGTTTATGCCAGTGTGGGCATAGATCCGTCTTGGACAGAGTCTTTGGCGATGGCCATTAATCAAAACTTTCTGTTCGGCAAAGATTTTATATTTAATTACGGGCCCCTAGGCTACCTAAATACAGCTCTACTTCCGGCCGGAGTTTCTCCTTTTGTCCTCTTTATTTTTCACCTTTTTATACTTGCTAATTACCTCTTTATTATCAAATTAGTCTTTGATAAGCTTAAAGAAAACTGGTGGAAAGCCGCTGTCTCCGCTGTAGTCATACTCTTGCCTTGGGGCTTTTTTGCGGATGTTACTTTCACCTTGTTCTATTTCTTAGTTTTCTGGCTCCTTTATGTTCATCAATCCAGAAGTGCTCTAGGTTTATTAATGACCATAGTCTTGGCCGTTCTCATATTCTACATAAAAGTAAACTTGAGCCTTATAGCCTATGGCCTTTTTCTTTTGTCTTTGGTTTATTTTGTTGCCGCTAGAATTGTATCATGGAAAGCCGTTTTGTTCATCACAACTCTTCTTGGAATAGCCACGTTTAGTTTTTCGCTTCTTCTTAATGTATCCATACCAGATTACCTCGCCGCCAGCCTCAAAATCATAGATGCGTACCAAGACGGTCAGGCCGTAAATATCCTTCGTCTTAGAGAAATTGGATTTTTGCTTTTATTGGAGTTCATTATTCTGGGCATTGTCCTGTTTTACATCCTAAGAAACTTGGCCTACTTTAAGCAAAACTTTTATCTCTATCTCCTCTCTGCTTTAGCTTGGTTTCTCTGTTTTAAACAAGCCCATACCGCCACTGGACATTATAATGTTTTTGGGTTTTTCTTGTTTTTGCCTGTTTTAGCCGTCCTTCTTTTCTTGTTTTCAAAAGGACTAAAAAATGGGGCAAAAATGGTGTTTTGGGTACTCGTCCTTCAAATTGTTTCTACGCAATACGTTCGTCTTTCGATGGCAAACTATAGCCCTAAGCAATATGCTTTAAGCTATTTCCCAAACGCAGTAGCCTCAGAAGCCATAGAGAGCAAAAGCCCCTTTTACCTTCTTAAAACCATAGCCCAAAAGAGTCCTGTTCATTACTTCCATAAACTCCTCACTTACGACTATCAGAACAACTTTAAGAACTCAGAAATCAATAAAACACGTATTCTCCCGAAGGTTGTATTAGAAACCATCGGTGAGAAATCTGTTGATATAATGCCGTGGGAAATATCTTATGTGTTTTTCAATAAGCTTAATTATAATCCCCGCCCCATTATTCAAACGTATCAAGCAAACAGCGATTGGCTTGCCTATAAAAACGAAGAGAAGTATACATCCAATTCTGCCCCAGATATAGTCTTGGCTAACCTCCACGGATATCGAGAACAAAATCCCCTTTGGATGGATAAGGGAGCTTATCTGTCCTTAAGGAAAAACTACACGCTGACGGACACCGTGGAGATGCCTGAAGAGGAAATTTATCTCTTTGAAAAGAAAGCCAATATTAAGCCCATAGCATATTCCGTTTTAGAAAACCAAAAATCTCTTCTAGACAACAGTATTCCTATTCCTTCATACGACCTTCTTTATTTCCATGCAGACATAAATTACAGTTTCTTCGGAAAAATAGCCCGCCTCTTTTTCCAACCGCCCTATTTACGCTGTACAGTCAGCTACGAAGGTGGCAGCGAGGAGCAGTTCCGAATTCCTCCACCTATTCTCAAAGGAGGCATATTAGCCAGTCAAAGAGTGGTGACAAATGAGGAATTCGCTCGTTTTGTCCAAGAGCAAGAAAATAAAAAAATAGTATCCCTTACTTTTTGGAGTAAATTTAAATGGGGATTCAAGTCAAATTTTGACTATCATTTCGAAAAAATAATTCAATAATGCCAGTTGCCTTTAGTGATTTTGCTTTAAACAAACAGCTGCTCACAGCCGTTGAAGAGATGGGTTACTCCACTCCTACGCCTATACAGGAGCAAGCCATTCCTAAACTGTTATATGGCCACGATGTTTTAGGCATAGCCCAAACAGGTACAGGGAAAACCGCCGCTTACCTGCTTCCTATTCTCATGAAAGTAAAGTATGCTCAGGGTCAAAACATTAGGGCCTTGATTCTGGCACCTACACGTGAGCTGGCCATCCAGATAAATGATGCCATTGCAGACCTCGGTAAATACACCGATTTGAGACATGCTGTCATTTATGGAGGACTAGGGCCAAAAACACAGATTGAAACCATACAAAAAGGCCTAGATATCTTGGTAGCGACCCCTGGTAGGTTCATGGATTTATATCTCAAAGGGTATATCCTTACCAAAGAGATTAAGTATATGGTCTTAGACGAGGCAGACAAAATGATGGATATGGGTTTCATGCCTCAAATCCGTAAAATATTGGAAGTCATTCCAAGAAAACGAAAAAACCTCCTTTTCTCCGCCACATTTCCTGAGAAAGTGGAACGCTTCTCACACGAATTTCTGGAAGCTCCTGTGCGTGTAGAGGTTACGCCACAGGCTACTACCGCCGTTACGATAGAGCAGAGCATTTATTCCTTGCCCAACTTCCAGAGTAAGCTTAACCTTCTTGGCTACTTCTTTAATAAAAACGAAAACATAAAAAGGGCCTTGGTTTTTTGCCGAACGAAAACCGTTGCCGACTTAGTCTTCAAGTACCTCGACAGAAGGATTGTTGGAAATAACAATGTCCGTGTTATTCATGCCAATAAGGGTCAAAACACTAGAATAAACTCCATGAACGCCTTTAAAGAAGGTAATCTAAGAGTTTTGGTTGCTACTGATGTAGCCTCCAGGGGCATTGACATTCAAGCAGTTAGTCATGTATTCAATTTTGATGTACCTGTTATTTATGAGGACTACGTACATAGAATTGGCCGTACGGGTAGAGCCAACTTAGAAGGAGTAGCCATCACTTTTATGACGCCGAATGAAGCCTATCACATTGAGAAGATTGAGGAGATTATACGCTCAAAAATCAAAACAAAGCAGGTTCCACAAGAAGTTGAAATAACAGAAACGCCCTTTGAGGAGGAGCAAGTTATTTTACGTGAAATAGACGAGCAAAGAAAAAAAGCCGACCCTACTTTTCAAGGAGCCTTTCATGAGAAAAAGAAGAAAAACATGCCTAGGCCTAACAAAAAGAAGCCTAGAAATAAAGGTAAGAGACGTTAACAAGTTTGTGATGCTTTCAAATAATACACCTCGCGTTCCGTTATAGTAGGGCAAATTTAAGGTGCTCAAAATGATGCTCAGAAGCATAATATTAAGTCTTGTAGTTTTAAACTCTTTCCCTATTTTGGGTCAGCAAGTTATTTTTAAATCCGAATCTAAGAATAGCTCTGGCTCCGATGTAAATGTTAATTCAACTGCAGATTCCAATCAGAAAAAACATTTAAAACCATTTGAACCCAAACAATTCGAAAGCCTTAATAAAAGCATTATTGAGCGAGATCATGAGGTAGTCATGGTGGGCAAAGTAGCTCCAGAGGGTCTTAATATATACGAAATCGCCCTGTTTGGTGATTATCAAAAGACCATGGCTCAGCTAGAAGAAGATCGTATCTTTATAGAAGATGCCGATCGCAACTTTGAAAACAGAGAAAAAGCAAGTTATTTCTTTTCTGACATGGGTTGGCAATACCTAAGTGAGGGCAGCAAAGAAATGGCCACTTTCCGCTATAATTTAGCTCACTTGCTTAATCCACATAACGTAGATGTCTTTTGGGGCTTAGGTGTTATTGCGTATCAGAAAGAAGAATTTGAAGAGGCCATTAAACTCATGTCTATGGGTCTAGAAGCGGGCGGGACTACAAATGTGACCCTGTTGGTAGACTTAGCCACGGTTCACATTAAATGCTTTTCTGATAATCATCACAATGCTGATTTACCAAAGGCTTACGATTTGCTTCAAATGGCGATAAAACTCAAACCAGACTTTGGCAATGCCTATTTTCAGCTTTCTTTGGCCAATTTGGTCAATGGCAAACTAAATGAAGCCTGGTTAAACTTCCACAAAGGTTATGAAATAAATCCGCTCAACGCCGACCTAGAGCTGCTTAGTAAACTGCTAAAGGCAGAACCCGACCCAATGGGTGTTTTTAAGTAGGCTTAACTGTTATTCAATAAGATTTTCTGGGGATATTAATTAGGAGCCTTTTCAAAGACCGTAAAAGATTTAATTTTCAACCTAGCCAATTAACTGACAGAATTACTTGTTTAATTTTAAGGCTTAATCTGGCAAGAAAAATTAGTCTAAGTATTAACGGTCTTCCTTCTCTTTTTCGGGATTGCAATTACATCTTTTTGTAAAATGACTGGTTGTAATTTTATTTTGACTTCAGATTATACTAGATTTGTTCTAATAAAAGAAGTACCACCTCTGTTGAAGTGATACCTCTATTAGATTCTAAGTGCATGTTGCAACCATAAAAACGAAGGTCGCTAACGCAATAAGAATCTCAGCTACTCGACCATAACGATCCAGGAGTTCCTTCATGTGTATTTAATTTAGGTAAATAAATTACAATCAACCCCTCCCCTCTAAGCTTGGGGTTTTTTGTTAGCCCATCCGAGCTCAAACAAATTTGGAAGGTATTTATGGAGAAAAAAAACGCTCACTTTTTTTGATATTTCTAGGATAGCAAAATCATACTATGCATTTGCTTGTATGTCTTTATTATCAGCCATTTACGCTTTGCAAAAAATAAAACAGTATTATTATAAAGTTATCCACAGGTTTAAAGAAGAAAAGAAGGAGTCGTGAATATCTAAACCAAAACGTAAGTGGAAAGTCTAGATGGCACGTTTTCTGACATTTATATACCAGGTGCATAAGGTGAAATATTCATTCCTGAGTTGTGGAAAACTGGAAAAAGTATGAGTAACTAGCAAAAATGTGGATAACTACCGCTAGGGATTAAGAGATTTATACCACGTAGATAAAACCACATCCTTAAACTCCGTTAAGTTAGAGATTTAAGCTTTCAAGAAACCAGATGTGGCAACTTAGTTTCACACATTTCGCTAATCGTACCTATGCAAAACCTCTCAAGCAAAATTTCGACCTGCTTAGTAAACTGCTAAAGGCAAAACCCGACCCAATGGGTGTTTTTAAGTAATTTTAGAATTATTTGTGACCTCAAAAGGTTACGCTAACCTTTTAAAACCGCCAGCTCCCCTTCCACAAAAGCCATCAATTCAGAAATATACGCTTTGGAGAAGTCAAATTTGATATCCATAGCCTCATAGATTTGACCAATGGTGCCAGTGTATCCCATCCTAAGACCATTTAGGTACGCCTCAAGCCCTTTCTTGGGGTCTTGCTTGTAATTACGCCACACAGAGATCGCTCCTAGCTGAGCCATGCCATATTCGATGTAGTAAAAAGGCAGCTCAAAAATATGTAGCTGTCTATGCCATGACGATTTTTTAAACTTTTCAAGTCCGCTCCAATCTGTCACGGTATTAGAAAACTGCTCAAATACCCTTAGCCATTCTGTTTCTCTATCCGCCGTAGTATGTTCTGGGTTCTCATAAATCCAATGCTGAAATTTGTATACCGTAGCAATCCATGGCAACACCGAGATAAGGTCTTCTAAGTGTTCTATTTTAGCTCGTTTCAGGTCAGCCTCATTGTCAAAATAGACATCCCAGTGCTCCATAGAAATGAGTTCCATTGCCATGGAGGCTACTTCTGCCACCTCGGCCGTTGTATTTTTAAAAGTGCTTAAAGCCAGCGGCCTTGTTTCAAATGAATGAGTAGCGTGACCTCCTTCATGCACCATGGTCACCACGTCTCTAAGTGTGCTGGTGGCATTCATAAAGATGAACGGCACGCCTATTTCCATCAAAGGATAATTATACCCTCCTGGAGCTTTCCCCATTCTAGACTCTACATCAAAATGCCCCATCCGACGCATTATTCTGATATAATCTCCTAAGGTCTTGTCTATCTTATCAAAACAAACAACCGTCTTATCTAATAAGTCTTCTCCGTTTTCAAAAGGCTTTAAACCTGGCCTTCCAGAAACATCTACTTTCCCGTCCCACGGTCTGTAGCTGTCATAGTTAAGCTTTGATTTTCTTTCCTTGGCAGCCGCGTTTAGTAAAGGAACTATGGCTTCCGCCACCGATTCATGGAAATCAAAACAATCTTCAGGTGTGTAGTCAAACCTTCCAAGCGATGCAAAAGCGTAATCTCTATAGTTTTCAAAGTCAGCGTTTAAAGCCACTTGATGCCTCAGGCTTTTCAAGTCATTAAAAAGAAGATCAAATTTCTCAGTTTCTGCGGTTCTTCTTTCTGCTATTTTAGTCCATACCTCCTCTCTCTTCTTTCTGTCTGTGCCTGTTAAAAAAGAACCCGCCTTTTGGAGCGTCATTTCTTCGCCGTCAATGGTTACGGTCATAGCTCCAGTAGCAGCTTGATATTCTGTAGTCTTCGTCTGAATTTTAGTTACAATAGGAATATTGGCTTCACGAAAGATCTCCACGGCCTTCTTCATCCCTCGCATAGTGATGTCGTAGCCCGCCTCTGTTAATTCATTCAAAAAAGGGTTTTCTAGAGCCTTTTTGTTCAGCTTATCGTCATAAACAGCTAGCTCTGGCTGAATTTCAGTAACGAAATATTGGTAGTTTTTTTGAGCCTCCTCACTTTTGGTGTCACAAGTCATTTTGATGTAACGCCAAGCCATATTTTCAGACAAGAAAGACTCCAACTCATCTCTATCCTTAAACCAATCTTTGAGGTCTTTTCCAGAACTCAATTTGCGGCTCACTAAATCTTCATAGAAAACTCTAAGACTTTTCCAGCCAGAAAGGTCAAAATCTTCGCCTAAAAATCTTCTTGGTTTACGAGTAGGTATGATGAGTTCTTCCAATGTATGTGCTTTTCTTTTGTTCAAAATTAGTAAACGCCGGTGTGTCGTTTAAAGTTTAATGTGATTAGATTTCTAGGCCATGAATTGAAATCAATTAATTCCCTTTTTTTGGCAATTCGTGTTACGTCTTCGGGTTTAATTCCATTTAATCCCGAAACTTTAGCAAAAGATGTTAGAATTTCGGGATTAACTATTAGGGACCAAGCTTCAAACAATGGGGACACCACTATCTCATTAAGGATTGATTTTAGAAACCCTTAGCTAAGCCTTTCCGCACGAACTACGCTAAGCCCAACCCTTCTTTTTCTTAAACTTCTTCTTACTTCTTAGCTGTTCGCTATTGTCAGAAGTCTTGAGGTTAGTTTCTTTTGATTTGGCAAAAGGCTTTTCTCCATTTTTAATTGGGCTTTCTAATAACATTTTGGCTAAGTCTGGCTTGCCCAGTTTATTCAATCGGTTTTTAATCCAGCCTCTCATTTCATTCTTCCACCAGAAAAAGTACTTATTCTGATTTTGCTTTTCTTCCCGGGTCTTCACCGTATTAATAGGCTGCATGGTATAAGGATGCACTCCAGCATAATAAATGACCGTAGCCACGGTCATAGGCGTAGGTGTAAAGTCTTGTACCTGCTCCAGTCTGAAACCCATGTCTTTTGTTTCGGCAGCGAGGTTGGCCATATCTGACTCCTCACAACCAGGGTGAGAGCTAATAAAATAAGGAATAAGAGGTTGTTTAAGACCATGCTTCTCTTGAATCTCATCATACTTCTCCTTAAATCTTCTGAAGTATTTAAAGGATGGCTTTCGCATTACTTTCAATGTTGCGTCTGCCGTGTGTTCTGGAGCCACTTTTAGCCTGCCCGAAACATGGCGAGTAACTAGCTGCTCCATGTACTGATCATGATTGCCATCTTGATTATTCTTATTGAAATTATCTACCAATAAATCATATCGAATTCCAGAACCAACAAAGGCTTTTTTGACCTCAGGATGCTCATCTACTTTCTTATAAATATTGGTCAATGGATTATGCGAAGTATCCAAATTAGAACAAATAACGGGGTGAATACAGCTTGGGGCTTGACATCTAGCACAAATGGCCTCGTCTTTGCCTTTCATCTTATACATATTGGCTGAAGGCCCTCCTAAATCTGATATGTAACCCTTATACTCTGGATGTTTCACAAGTTCATCCACCTCTTTCATGATGGACTCTTCCGAACGCGAAGCAATGAATTTTCCTTGGTGAGCAGAGATGGTACAAAAGCTACAACCACCAAAACATCCCCTGTGCATGTTCACCGAAAACTTGATCATTTCGTAGGCAGGAATAGGGCCTCTCTTCTTATATTTTGGATGTGGCTGACGGGTATAAGGCAAGTCAAAGGTCTTATCCATTTCTTTCTCAGTCATGGTCACAAAAGGCGGGTTAATAACCAATGTTTGGTTTCCCACTTTTTGAATTATCCTATTGGCCTGCCATTTATTAGACTCCACCTCCACCACCTTAAAATTGGCAGCGTACTTTAATTTATCTTTCAAACAGTCTTCATGACTTGACAGGGCCACTGTATTCCAGTCTTTATAAGACTTCACCTCACCATCTGTATCCTCTATAAACGAGGTCTGATTTATGTCCTTGATGGTATCTAAGGGAACCCCTTTCTGTACCAATTTCAAGACCTCTCTAAGCGGCTGCTCTCCCATACCATATACCAGCATATCGGCACCAGAGTCAACCAAAATAGATGGAAAGAGCTTATCTGCCCAATAATCGTAATGTGTTACACGCCGTAAAGACGCCTCTATTCCACCTATCAAAACAGGCACATCAGGATATAATTCTTTTAAGATTTTAGAATATACCGTGGTTGCGTAATCTGGTCTAAAACCTGACTCCCCACCGGCTGTATAGCTATCGTCTGAACGTCTGCGTTTGTTGGCTGTATAATGATTCACCATTGAATCCATGCAGCCAGCAGTAACACCAAAAAAGTACTTTGGTCTTCCAAACTTCTTAAAATCACGCAGGTCGTCCTGCCAGTTTGGTTGAGGAATGATGGCAACTTTAAAGCCTTCGCTTTCAATGATTCTTCCGATAACCGCTGTACCAAAAGAAGGATGATCCACATAGGCGTCACCAGAGACCAACACCACATCCACCTGATCCCAGCCACGCATCTCCACTTCTTTCTTAGTAATGGGCAGCCAATGCGTTACAGGTCTTTCTCTTACGGTTATCATAATATCTACAAATTTTCACAAAGGTCTTCAAAACTTGCCACAAAACCCTGAAATGGTGGGGTTTGTTCGACATAAGCCAATATCCCCTCTCAAAATCGAATAGAATAAGGAACAAAAAAATACACAAGCACCGGTTTGATATCAAAAATTATCCTTACAGACATTTAATACACAATTCTAAAACAGTTTTAAGAGTTAATTGGTAAATTACATGTCTAGAATTAAAACGATATAATCATTTTCATATGTACCTCATTAAGCTTATTTCATTCCTTTTTCTTTTTGCCACAGGCTGTGAAGAAAAAATAGTAGTTAATTCCAAAACCGATGACAATGTCAAGCCAAAACCCATTCAAATAGTAGAGGCATTTCCCAACTTATTATTTGAAAGGCCGGTAGACCTTCAATCTGCCCATGATGGCAGTAATCGTGTTTTTGTGGTCGAGCAAGAGGGGGTCGTTTCCGTTTTTGAAAACACCTCTGGAGTAAGCTCAAAAAACACTTTTTTAGATATTTCTGATGCCGTAGATGATAAAGGAAATGAAGAGGGGCTATTAGGCATTGCTTTTCATCCAAATTTTAAGAACAATGGTTTTTTCTATCTGAATTATACCGTCTCGTCTAGCGAAACACTTATTTCTAGATTTAGTGTATCGGCACCTAATCCAAATATGGCGGATTCAAGCAGTGAACTTGTTCTTCTGCGTTTCGATCAACCTTACGGCAATCATAATGGCGGTCAGGTAGCCTTTGGACCAGATGGCTTTTTGTATATATCAGTTGGGGACGGAGGCTCTGGTGGAGACCCCAAACTTAATGGCCAGAATCCTGAAACTTTGCTCGGCTCTATCTTAAGAATTGATGTAGACAAGGTACAAAACGGTCTAAATTACGGTATCCCAGAAGATAACCCATTTGTTAATCATCCTACTAATAAGAAAGAAATCTACGCCTATGGCCTGAGAAACCCTTGGCGACTAAGCTTTGACTCCGAAACAAAACAGTTATGGTGTGCAGATGTAGGTCAAAATGCCTACGAAGAGGTTGATATAATAGAAAAGGGGGCCAACTATGGTTGGAACGAAATGGAGGGTTTACATGCTTTTAAGAGCGGAAAAGATTCTAATGCTTTCGCCAAACCTGTATTGGAAATAGCACAAAGCACCGGTGATAAATCTATAACGGGTGGTTTCGTATACCGCGGTGCTTCGGCAAAAAATCTTATGGGTCAATACATCTTTGCAGACTACGTTTCTGGTAGAATCTATGGCCTTTCTAAAGATGGCGGTTCTTACAAGAACGCTACCTTGATAGATACTGATTTAAACATATCTGCCTTTGGTACAGACGATAGTCAGGAGCTTTACTTATGTGCCTTTGATGGTAAAATTTATCGCTTTAAAGAATAATTGATTTGAATTAGGCACTTACTTAATATTCATATTTTTAGAAAAGACGGGTTGGTGTTGAACAGTCCTTAGAAGCAGATTATCAAAAATAGCACCATTCATAGTGCTTCTATTATACCTATATGAATACTCATCTAAATAATTCTGCAAGTGCTCAACAGAATGGTGCATACCTCTAAGCCATGCTTTGAGCATCATTATG
>Ga0075117_1000065_pt1 | contig 77485 bp, 57 predicted proteins | sample AntAceMetag02UKJ_FD_69789 | JGI IMG/M metagenome (GOLD analysis project Ga0075117, IMG submission 69789) | Saline lake microbial communities from Ace Lake, Antarctica - Antarctic Ace Lake Metagenome 02UKJ | ecosystem: Environmental > Aquatic > Non-marine Saline and Alkaline > Saline | place... | reverse complement strand
TTTTGATGCTTGTAATTTTAGTTATGAGGCAATCAATTGTTCTGATAATTCTGATTGTGTTTATCCAGACGCTTGTGAGGATTGTGGTGGTGACGGTACCAACGGTTGTATGGATGATACGGCTTGTAACTATAACCCTAATGCTACTTGTGATCTTGATGATGCTTGTCTTCAATTAGATGCTTGTGAGGATTGTGGTGGTGACGGTACCAACGGTTGTATGGATGATACAGCTTGTAACTATAACTCTAATGCTACTTGTGATTTAGATCAGGCTTGTACTTTCTCACCTTGTAATCCTGGTTGTACTGATCCATGTGCTAGTAATTATGATTCAACAGCAGATGGTGATGACAACTCATGCCAACCATATGATATCACATGTCCAGAAAATACATGCTTCTCTATTTATGAATGGAGCCCAGATATTTGTGGATGTCAAGAAATAGCCGTTGATTATTTCTGTGATGATGAAAATGATTGTACAGTTGATTATCTGGATGAAGAAACTTGTGAATGTGTAAATGAACTTATTGACGGTTGCGGAGATGTTCTAGGATGTACTAATGTTAATGCTTGTAATTATGATGATTTAGCTAATGTAAATGACGATTCTTGTATTCTTCCAGATGGGTGTACGAATTTCACTGCAAATAATTATGACCCAAATGCATTGTGTGATGACGGATCTTGCGAGTTCTGTATGTTAACTATTGAATGTAATAATGGAAGTAATTATCAATGCATAGATGATATTCCAGCAGGAGATGCTGGTGATATAGTTATTATTGATTCTTGTGGAAACCCATCTATTACATGGACAGAAACAAATACTGGAACTGGATGTGTTTCTGATCCATACATGCTTACCAGAACATTTACTATTGTAGACGAAAGTGGAACAGCTACATGTGATATAGAATACACAGCAGCAGATACAGAAGCTCCAGAAATGACTTTGCCAGATGACATCTCTGCTGAAATTACATGTGCAGAATATACATGTGGAATTGAAGCTGGCTTTGCATTTGTAAACGGTTTACTTACAGATGAGCAAGCTGCTGCATTTATAGGGTGCAACGAAGAGTTATTCAGCTTATTAAATATCGTTCCTACTAACGTAACAGATAATTGTGACGATGACGTGCAGTATGTAGCTTCTAACTTAGTTCCAATTGTACATGACGGATGTGTTGATTACGAAGGATCTACAAATGTGAGATACAGTATCATTTGTTATTTCTCAGCTACAGATGATTGCGGAAATGAAGCAGAAGAAGTCTTCACTATATTGAATATCGTAGACAATACTGCGCCAGTAACTCCAGAAGCACCAGAAGAAGAAAATGTTCAGTGCGCATCTGAGGTATCTGCCCCTGTTGATTTAACCGCTCTCGATGATTGTCAAGGACCTATTACCGTAAGCCCATCGGAAGTTATAACTCCTGGAGAGTGTGACAATCAATTTACGATGGTAAGAACTTGGACTTTTATTGATGCTTGTGGAAATGAGTCTAGTGTTTCACAAACTATTAATGTAATAGATGAAACTGCTCCAGTACTCTCTGGATTACCGGATTCTGAGTTAACTATCAACTGTCAAGACGAACATCCTGAATTACCATTAATAACCGCTGATGACAACTGTGATTCAAATGTTCTAGTAGAATTTACAGAAGTCTATAATGGATTCCAACCTGACCCAGAGGCTTACGAAAACTGCGAGGGAATTCAGCCTCTAAATGCATCTGCTGATTGGTCTATGGCGTTATTCGGGCTTCCAGGACATGAAGATGAACAAGCGTACTATAACACCATCTTCTCTCAAGTCTCATTTTATGATGACAATGGAAATGGTTTAGAGGCATTATTAACTGGTACAGTATACGACCAATCAAATCCAAATGGAGGATGGCACATGTACATTCCTCTTACCGCAGGAATGGGCTGGGACGCATGGTCTGCTATTGAAGGAAACTCTTATAAAGATGACTTCAACTTGGCTGGAGACGCATACCTAGATTGGACTTACTATTTAGTTAATTCCGAAGGTGCTTATGTAGAAGGGTGGGGAGATTTAGAAGGTTCTTATTTAGACATTTCACATACTCCTATCGATAACTCTATAGGATGGCAGCATGGCGTAGGAGCTAACAACGTAGGTCCGCATTTCGGCTTAGGAGGATGGATGGCTTTTGATGGGTTCTATCAAAATACTTCTCTAGACATATCTGAAGATGTACAAGGTGCTGGTGATGTAGCTGTAGACTTAAATTGCTGCCCTACCTATTTATTCACTAGAATATGGACAGCTATAGATTGCGTAGGCAATGAGTCATCATTCTCTCAAGAGATCACTGTTTTAGGAACAGATGCACAAGCGGCATTGTTCTGCTTTGCAGATTTCAACTTTGATGGAAATAGAACAACTAATGACCTTGCTATCCTACTAACTGATTATGGATGCTATACAGGAGAATGTGGATGTGACCTGACCGGTGACGGCTTTACATCATCTGCAGACCTTGGGATATTTTTAGCGCTTTACGGAGTCCCATGTGAAAATGCTGATTCTGAAGATTAACAAAGCAACAAATAATTAATAGTAAAAAGGGAAGCATTACGCTTCCCTTTTTTGCTTAACATTAATTAATATTTTCAATAAAACTAATAGAATAAACTGGCGTTAATTTTGATAAGGAAGAATAAAAATATCTAAAAAATGAAAAGAATAATCAGTTTCACAGCAGCAGCCTTCCTTGGAGGGATTTTTGCTTTAACGGCTACTAACTATTTCTTATCCAATTCAGAATTAATTTCTTATGGAGATCGAGGTAATACAGAGGCTTCCAGTTTCAACTATGTGAGTCACCCCTCTACTAGCAGCACGTCAGTTAGTGATTTTACCATGGCAGCTAGTAAAACTGTAAATGGTGTAGTTCACGTAAAGACAGAAATAGAAGTACAAAACGCATATAATCCTTGGGCTGATTTCTTTGGCGATAGTTCGGGTATAGAGCCTTATGTGCAAAAAGGTTCTGGTTCCGGAGTAATTATCTCAGATGATGGTTATATCATTACTAATAATCATGTAATCGAAGGGGCTGATAACATCGAGGTAAGTATGAATGACAACCGTTCATATAGCGCAGAACTAATAGGGACAGACCCTACCACCGACATAGCTGTGTTGAAAATAGAAGGCTCTCATTTCCCTTCTCTTAAAATAGGCGATAGTGAGGCAGTAAAAATCGGTGAATGGGTATTAGCCGTAGGAAACCCTTTTGATTTAACCTCTACAGTTACCGCTGGAATAGTAAGTGCTAAAGGAAGAAACATTAATCTATTAAGCTCAGACCCAGGAAGAGAAATCTTCCCTATAGAATCTTTCATTCAAACAGACGCTGCAGTGAATCCCGGCAATAGCGGTGGTGCTCTAGTTAACACCAATGGAGAATTAATTGGAATAAATACCGCTATTGCTTCCAGAACTGGTTCGTTTTCCGGATATAGTTTTGCCGTACCAAGCTCTATAGCATCTAAAGTAGCCGAAGACTTAATAAAATATGGTCAAGTACAAAGGGCTTATATAGGTGTTAGAATAAAGCCTGTAACAGAAACGTTGGCAAATGATTATAATTTACCGAACGTAAAAGGAATTCACGTCAACTCCCTTACTGAAAATGGAGCGGCTTATGACGCAGGAATAAAATCTGGTGACGTTATACTTCAGATTAATTCTAAAGAGGTTAATTCTGTTCCTCAATTGCAGGAGCAGATAAGCAAATATAGACCTGGTGATAATGTAACCGTGACAGTTTGGAGAGGCGGAATTGAAAAGAATATCTTGGTGGAATTACGAGATAATGACGGAGGTACTGCTCTAAAGTCTTATGAAAAGTCAGAAATAAAAGAAATTTTAGGCGCTCAGTTTTCTGATATTTCTGATGAAACTAAAGCTAAACTTGGAATAACTGGAGGAGCCCAAGTTAAAGAATTGCAACGCGGAAAACTTAGCTATAGTGGAATAAAAAAAGGATTTATAGTGACTAAAATAGACGGAAATGAGATTATTAGCTCTGCCGATTTAGAAAATTTATTGGAAAACAGAAGCGGAGGAATTCTACTTGAAGGAGTCTATGAAAATGGAACCAAAGCCTATTACGGATTTGGCTTATAAAACCCCATAAAATATTTTCATGAAGCCGTTTCTGTAAGGAGCGGCTTTTTTTATTTCTATGAGAATGAATTCCCTAATTCATGTTAAATTTGCACTATAAGACTTTCAATGAAAAAGTCGGAATATTTTAATAATTATAACCAACATTCAAAATGTCAAATTCAGTATTAACTCAAGAGACTTACAGCAATGAACTCGAAGTCTATGTTAATCAGGAAAGAGCAGCTGTAGATTTAATTCATTCAATAGGTAAACTTATGTTTGAAAAATCAATAGAACTAGTTCTTTTCAGAAATCATCTAGTGGATACGAGTATAACGGAGATTCTTCGTTTACATAAATATTCTGCAGAAATGGTTGGAAAGCCTATTAGTGTTTTCGACTCAGCAGAGTTAGCTCGCGAAATATTTAATATGGACCTAGCTCCTGCTAAGATCGACATCGGAAAGTTGGCCGATGAATGGTTAAGTGAAAGAGACACATATAAATCGACAAAAGATTTTCTAGAAGATAAATTCCAAAACTTTCTCACTACTGAAAGTAAGCCGATGGAGCCAAGAGATGTAATCTTATACGGATTTGGTAGAATAGGAAGGTTGGCTGCCAGAGAATTGATTAGTCAAGCCGGAAAAGGACAGCAGTTAAGATTAAGAGCTATCGTTATGCGCTCAGTAGATGAATTATCTATGAGCAAAAGAGCCTCACTACTTGAAAATGACTCTGTACATGGACGATTTAAAGGAACTGTAGATACAGATTTCGATAACTCATGCTTAATTATAAATGGACAACGCGTAAACATGATAGGTGCTTCTGACCCCAGCGCTATCGATTACACGAAATATGGTATTTCTAATGCACTAGTTCTAGATAATACAGGTGCTTTTAGAGATAAAGAAGCGCTTAGTTTACACCTAAAATCTAAAGGCGTAGCAAAAGTTATATTGACAGCTCCTGGAAAAGGAATTCCTAATATTGTATACGGAATTAACCATAGAAATTTGGATATAGAAAAAATGAATATTTTTTCAGCGGCTAGTTGTACTACAAATGCCATCTCCCCTATTCTAAAAGTAATGGATGATGCATTTGGTGTAAAGTCAGGCCATATAGAAACAGTTCACGCCTACACGAATGACCAAAACTTGTTAGATAACATGCACAGCAAGCATCGTAGAGGAAGATCTGCTGCGGTAAACATGGTAATTACAGAAACAGGAGCTGGAAAAGCTGTTACCAAAGTAATTCCTTCTTTAGAAAAAAAGCTTACTGCCAACGCAGTAAGAGTACCTACTCCTAATGGCTCATTAGCCATAATGAATATAGAATTAGGTGAAAAAGTAACTAAAGCTCAAGTTCAAGAGTTAATGAAAACTAATGCACTAAAAGGAGAATTAGTAAACCAAATCTTTTATTCTATTAATGAAGAACTCGTTTCTAATGATATTATAGGAAATGAATGCTGTGCAGTATTTGATAGTCCCGCTACCATAGTTTCTGAAGATGGAAAAAGGGTAGTTCTGTACACCTGGTATGACAATGAGTATGGCTATACAAAACAAGTTATAAGGTTAGCTAAATACATAGCTAAGGTTAGAAGAAATATCTATTATTAATCGCTTACCTAACAAAACCACTAAAGCCGTCAAGAGTATTCTTGACGGCTTTTTTATTAGCCCATAAATCTATTTTCTTAGCCCCAAAGATTAGCAGGTTTTCATTATATCCAACAAAGCATCATGTTAAGGACATGACAAAAATGAATAAAGCGGTCACCCTTATTTAATGATGTTATATAATTAAATAATAATCAGTGTGTTCAAGCGCATCTAGTTATCTACGAGCAAAGTGCATTCTCAAACAACTAATCTATAATTGAGTAGCCTATTAATAAATCACAACACGCTAAATGATGTACTTTTGAAATTCACTACAGATAACACCATGAAAAATACTTTATATTTTCTATTTATCACACTACTTCTTATGAGTTGTGTAGCATCAAGCTCTAAAAACATTTCGCCTCAGGAAGGAATAGAAACAGCTATAAAAGAGTATTGCGATGCTACAACTAAAAGGAATCCGAAAGAAATAGCAGATTTAATATATCCAGGTGTATACAAGTCTCTGGAAAGAGTAGAGGTTGAAAAGTTTTACTACAGACAATTAAATAATACCAAAACATTTAAGCTAGAGAACGTAACATTCGTAGAGTCATGTGTATTAATAGATGAATCTAAAAATCATAAAGTATACTTACAGAAGTATAAAATGAATACCACTATAGGACTAGATAGCGCTTCTGCCATTTCTGGTTTTCAGATCATAAAAAATATAGCATTAAAATCCGATGATCAAGCAGTCATAAGCGAAGGTTTACATGAAGTTTCGTATGAAGACAAAAAACAAATAATGATTATTCAGGATGAGAATAACCAATATTTCATTTTACCCGAAATATTCTTGACAGAAGAAAGTGCTGCCGAATTTGATTTTGAAAATGTAAAAAAAGAATTGAACCCTACTCAATAAAGTCGTTAATCATTTCTTTATATACTCTCTGTAATTCTTTAGGTTTTTTAGGCTCATACATGTCTGGCTTTCTATCTCCATAAACTAAGTCAGAATGAATAGGATTATTTACTTTGGTCAAGCTTGTGGTCATTAGCTTCATTCTCATACCAAACTGCTCTATCTCATAGCCCATTAAAAAACTATTTAAATCTCTATACTGGTTATACCAATTAGGATTTTCTATTCCAAACTCATTCGTGTAATATAACTTTACAGCAGGAACAGAATCTATTTTAAATGCTGCAATGGCCACCTTGCACTTAACCCCTAATATGGTAGTGTCAGCTATAGGTTCTGAAATGATCATTTCAAGCATCCCATCTATAAAGTTAGAAACGTCTAAAGCCTCCATTTCACAACTATAATTTCCAGACATGTTTTCCAATGTTTGAAATATCACTTTCTCTTTTTCATTCGCATAAAATCTATTGCAGATAACATTCATTTTAGAGTTCATTTCTCCATACAACTCATGCTTTCCTATAATAGCCTTATACTCTGTCGGAAACCATTTTAATAACGTTTTATCCTTAATGAATGGAAACTCTACAGAATAGACAACTTCTAAATTAGTCTTCGATTCTGCAGTCTCAAAAGAATCAGACTCACTAGCACAAGAAGAGAGAAACATGCTAGCTGTCAGTGACATTAAAGCAAATAAAAGTTTGGCGGATTTCAACATAGAAATTTTTTCCAATAGTACACTTAAATGACTAAAATATAATCTCCGGAATCTAGACTTCCTAAATTCCTATTGTGCGTAACATAGAGAATTTGAATCCAAAAGCATCATAAAAGAACTGCTTGCGGGGTTACCTTTGTATTAATTCTTAGAGTAAATACAACCATGAAAGTAATAAATGAGTATGCTAAGCTAAAGCGTGTTATTCTTGGTTCGTCTAAATCTTTCGGAGGGACACCTGAATTATCTGATGCTTACGACCCCAAATCCAAAGAGCATATCAAAAACGGTACTTTCCCTACCCAAGAATCCATAGATGAAGAGATGGGAGGTTTTCTCAAGGTTCTAAGCAAGAATGGAATAGAAGTGCTAAGACCAAAGACTATCGATAATTACAATCAAATTTTCGCGCGAGATATAGCTATTGTAATCGATGATAAATTTGTCATTGCAAATATGATTAATGATAGAAGTAGAGAAATCGAAGCGTTAACAGAGGTAATTAGTGATTTCTCAAAAGACAATATTATTGAAGTTCCAGAAGGAGTAAGATTTGAAGGAGGAGATATTATGCCACACAATGAATATCTTTTTATCGGTTATTCTGAACCAGAAGATTTCTCGACTTACAAAGTATCCAGAACTAACATTGAAGGTGTAGCATTTTTTAAAGAATCATTCCCATCTAAAAAAGTAAAAGCTTTTGAGCTAAAAAAAAGTGATACAGACCCTAAGATGAACGCACTTCACTTAGACTGCTGTTTCCAACCTTTTGGATTAGGTCATGCCATTATTCACAAAGAAGGATTTAAAAACCCAGAAGATGCCGAATGGCTCATTAATTACTTTGGTGAAGAAAACTGCTTATTTATAGATTGCGAACAGATGTATAATATGGGCGCCAATCTGTTTTCTATAGATAAAGACCATGTTATTTCAGAGATTAACCTTAAAGAAACGAATACTTTTTTAGAATCTAAAGGGTACACAGTAGACAAAATAAAATATAGCGAGATAGCTAAAATGGAAGGGTTATTACGATGTTCTACCCTACCTTTGGATAGAGATTAAATACATTCTTAAATGCCCAAACAGTACACTTCTAAAATACTAATGATCAAGCCAGTTAGCTTCAGAATGAATGAGCAAACTGCGGTGAATAATTATTACCAAAAAGCACTCGAAAGCTTAACTCCAGAAAACGTTCAAGAAAGAGCATTAGTGGAGTTCAATCGTTTCGTTAACAAACTTGAAGATAAAGGAATAAACATCTTAGTAATAGAAGATACTTTAGATCCTGATACTCCTGACTCTATTTTCCCTAACAATTGGATTTCATTTCATGAAGATGCTCGAGTAGCCTACTACCCTATGTTCGCTGTGAACAGGAGAGCGGAAAGAAGAGAAGACGTTGTAGAAATTATCCGAAACAATTATGGCTTATCTGTAAAAGAAATAGTAGATTTTACTGAATTTGAATCACACGATAAATTCCTAGAAGGAACTGGTAGCCTTGTGCTAGACCGAGAAAATAAAATTTGCTACGCAGCTATTTCAGTAAGAACTGATAAGGCAGCAGCAGCACAATTTTGTGAGCAGTTTGGATACACCCTTTGCAGTTTCTCAGCGTTGCAAAGCGTAGAAGACGAAAGAAAACCGATCTACCATACAAATGTAATGATGTGCGTAGCCGATAAGTATGCCGTAATCTGCTTGGACACATTAGACAACCTCGATGAGCGTATGGATGTGATTTCTGCTCTAGAAGATTCCGGAAAAGAAATTATCGAAATTAGTGAGGAGCAAAAAGAACATTTCGCAGGAAATATGCTTCAAGTTATGAATGAAGATGGAAAACCATATTTGGTGATGTCCACTTCAGCCCACCAAAGTTTAGAAGAGGAACAAATAACTAAACTAGAATCGTTTAACCCCATCATACATAGCGAAATAGACACCATAGAACTTTGCGGAGGTGGTAGCGCCAGATGCATGATGGCAGAAGTGTTTTTACCTAAGATTTAACCCCGACCTCTATGGACATAGATAACAAAGTGGCTGCTAGCGCGGCTAAAGCATTATTAAACCTATACTCAATTAACATCTCTGTTGATTCTATTCAAGTACAAGAGACAAAAAGGGAATTTGAGGGAGATTTAACTGTCGTAGTTTTTCCGTTTTTAAAAATGTCCAAAACTTCTCCTGAAAAAACGGCTACTGCTTTAGGAGAGCTTATAGTAGAAGATTTAGAGGAAGTCACAGGCTTTAATGTAGTAAAAGGATTCCTGAACTTAGAAATAGCCAACTCTTACTGGATCCAGTTTCTAAATAATGCACTAGACAAGCCATCATACGGATTTAAAGAAAGGAATTCCGAGAATGAAGTTATGGTTGAATACTCCTCTCCTAACACAAACAAACCTTTACACCTAGGCCATCTAAGAAATAATTTTCTAGGGTATTCTGTAGCTAAAATACTGGAGGCTAATGGGCATAAAGTTCAAAAAGTTCAAATTATAAATGACCGTGGTATTCATATCTGTAAAAGTATGATCTCATGGAAAAATTATGGGGAAGGAGAAACTCCAGAAACTAGTGGTCTTAAAGGAGACAAATTAGTAGGTAAATACTACGTGAAGTTTGATCAAGTTTACAAATCTCAAGTGGCCACGCTCATAGAAGAAGGAAGCGATAAAGAGAATGCGGAGAAAAACGCCCCTATTATAAATGAAGCCAGAGAGTTACTTCAGAAATGGGAAAACAAAGACCCTGAAACCCGTGCACTATGGGAAATGATGAACTCATGGGTATACAAAGGCTTTGAACACACGTACCGAGAAATGGGCGTTACCTTCGATAAACTCTACTATGAATCTAACACTTACCTTAACGGAAAAGATGAAATAGAAAAAGGGCTGAATTCAGGGGTTTTATTTAAAAAAGACGATGGCTCAGTGTGGTGTGACTTAACTCCAGATGGATTAGATGAAAAGCTAGTCCTAAGAGGAGACGGAACAGCAGTATATATGACTCAAGATATAGGAACGGCCATTCTTAGGTATCAAGATTACCCAGACCTAGCCTATCAAATTTACACAGTAGGAAATGAACAAGAGTATCATTTTAAGGTACTGTTCCTCATTCTAGATAAATTAGGTTTTTCTAAAGCTAAAAGCAACTACCACCTTAGTTATGGCATGGTAGAGCTACCTGAAGGGAAAATGAAATCTAGAGAAGGAACGGTAGTAGATGCCGATGATTTGCTGGAAGACATGATAGCCACAGCTAAATCTATTTCTGAAACTCAAGGAAAACTCAGTGACTTATCGGAGGAAGAAAAAGCTGACACCTTTAAAAAGATTGGTTATGGAGCATTAAAGTATTTCTTACTCAAGGTCGACCCTAGAAAAGGAATGATGTTCAATCCTGAAGAATCTGTAGATTTCCAAGGAAACACCGGACCGTTTATACAATACACATACGTACGAGCACAGGCAGTTATTAAAAAAGCAGGAAAAGTAGCACAACCCTCCATGACTAACCTTCTTCTCTCTCCAGCGGAAAAGAAAGTAATTAAGACATTACATGATTACCCATCTGTAATTCAAGAATCCGCTAAGCTTTATAACCCTGGAGTATTGGCTAATTATATTTTTGAGCTAGTTAAAGACTATAACTCCTTTTATCAAAGCACAAATATTTTAAAAGAGGAAAACCTTGAACTAGTTGGCTTAAGACTTAATTTCTCCAGCTTAACCGCTCGAGTAATCCATAGCGGAATGGAACTTCTAGGAATAAACATGCCGGAAAAGATGTAAATAAGGGTTAGTTATACTGCTGAAGACAAAGCACTCAGACTAGCTTTTAATCTACTTTTTAATAACTGATTAGCCGAAACTAAAGGCAACCTTACTTTATCAGTGCACCTTTCATCTAGCTCCATAAGCGCTTTTATCCCGGCTGGGTTACCTTGTTCGAAAAGCATAGGAATAATCTCTTCCATAACATTGAAAATCCCGGCAGCAGATTCATACTCTTTAGATTCGCATAAGCGAACCAAACTTGAAAGCAAATCTGGACAAGCGTTTCCAATTACCGAAATAACCCCAACACCTCCAGCTTTCATTACCGGTATGGTTAATCCATCATCACCACTAAAGACATCAAAACCTTCAGGAGCATTTCTTATAATTTCTTCTATTTGATTCAGATCTCCACTAGCCTCTTTTATAGCTACTATATTCGGAACCTCTGATGCTATTCTTATGCAAGTTTTAGATTCCATATTAGAGGCTGTTCTTCCAGGTACATTGTATAAAATAATGGGCAAAGGAGAAGACTCACCCAACGCCTTAAAGTGCTGAAAAATACCCTCCTGAGTAGGCTTATTGTATCCCGGACTAGCAGACAGAATTGAACTAACTCCTTGATTATTAAAGCTTCTTAATTCCTCACAAACTGCAGCAGTATTATTTCCTCCGATTCCATAGACTACAGGAACTCGCCCAGCATTAGTTTTAACTACATGATCTAATACCTTTTGTTTTTCCTCAACGGTCAATGTAGCAGCCTCTCCAGTGGTTCCCATTACCACTAAAAAATCTACCCCACCTAACACCAAGCTTTCTGTAAGATTTCCCAGAGAATCAAAATCAATGGACAAATCATGTTTAAAAGGAGTAATCATAGCCACTCCAAGCCCTTTTACCTTCATTTATTTAAAACTTAGTTTGGATAAGTAATATTCTGCATGCTTTAAAAATTCATCTTCTCCAGTAGATTCAGGTAAATCTATAATTATATCCATCAGACCTTCATACGGATTCCCCGCTTTGCCCACCTTACAGCTGCTATTGGACGCTCCAATTAGTAAACCCAAAGGAATACATTTTTCGTGGCTTAAATCTATTAGAACATCAAATTTCCTCAAATTCAATTCTGCTATAGTCTTTGCAGGTTTTAACCTCCACGATAAATCCGTTCTGGTAAAATAGTCAAGCTCTTTATAATGAGCGAAATATTCTGGCAATTCATTTTCTTGGACATCTGAGTAAGCCAAACTTAAAACATCTCTAACTCCATACTCTCCCTTAAGATGTTGAATGAATTTCTTTTTTTTCTTAAAATCAGCTTCGCCCGAGTCTTGGTATATTATAAGGACTGACGGGTTTTCATTAAGATTACTCCCCCTCTTAGTCCGATTAACATCCGCTATTCTAGCTGGAAACCAACTACTAAATTTATGTTTAAGTGTTAATAATACGCTCATAAAACATGTCTCATGCAGTCCACAAAAATAGCTCAGATTATCTTCTACCCGTCCCTTTTTCAATAACTTCTTTAGGATGCTGAACGTTGTGCTATTATAATATTGAAATGAGCTCAATACACCCAAATTGCTGAAAGGACATAATTGACGAAAAGTACAAAATATACCTTTTGATTAGCATACCTCTAATAATGAGAAGAATAGTTTGAACTTTCTAAATTTATACAGCTATAGAAAAGCTGAATTCTATAAGAAGGATATAAAAGGATTAAAAGACAAGTGATAAACACTACGCGAAGGATTTCCCATATCACACGAGGGCTTTGACCTTTTAACAGATTGGCCAAATTATTAGTTCAGTAAAATTAGCGAAACCCTTGGTGAAAAAGTAAAACCCCGCTCATTAGCAGGGTTTTATCACTTTAACCAAATTTTCACTTAAATACAACATTTAACTAACAGTCTTTATTAAGATTCAAAGACACGGCTAATGTACCTCGCTTGTCAAGGGATAGGTGTAGTATCCTGTCCTAAACACTTGTAGGAATTTTCCGTTGACGTTTTATTAATTAAGATTCTCTTTATATAGATACGTTTTTTGAGGAGTACGAAAAGGTCTGTATAAATAATATACTTCATCGGCATAAACCTCTACTCTTTCTGGATAATCATACGTCAACTTTTGAACTTTCCCAAGCTCCCCTGAGTTCAACTCGATTCTTCGCAGAACACCTGCTCTACCATCTAAATATTGAGCGTATAACTCCCCAGTAATATCATCCTGAATAATTCGATTTTGAAATTTACTCCTTTGTCTCGATTGGTCTATGTTAGTTCCTACTTCGCGTTGCAACGCTCCTTCTAAATTATAAACCATCATTTTCTCTTCTATCAAATTAAAAACATAAATAGAATCACACACAAGAAAAGAGGGTGCATAGAGCGGCTCGAATAAAATAGAATTATGAAAACCTGTCATATATCCGGAAATTATTTCTTTTTCAATTCCAGTTTTCAGCTCCATTCTGTAAGCATTCAATTTTTCTCTAGGAATTAAATTTCTGTACTGCGCTCTAAAAGTGTGCATAAGCACCTTATCTTCTATAGAGCACAATAAGCGAAGGCTATCTTCTTTCATCAGATAGTACTCGAAAGCTGGAAAAGTGGGGTCAAAATTATTAACCAATTTCATATCTCCATTTTCGTTTAAAGAAAGCGGTACAGGAGTCTTAAAATCAAACTCTTCGCCTACGCCTACTAGCTTAATCTCTTCATCAACCTCAGTAATGAAAAAACCACCTTTTAGAGTTTGAAGAAAACACTGACCGTATTCATCTTTATGCAGATTTATGCCCTCATGCAATAACTTAGAGGACGTCCGTTCTGTCAAATTCGTGTCCAACTTTACTATTCGACAATCTCGAAGAATGACCTTTTTTCCCGAGCCTTCTGGCTTAAATAGTTGTTTTTTCTCATTAGTTAAAACCAGTACACCATCCTCAAAGAAGACAAAGTCACTGGCATGAAACTGTTCGTTTTTATATACTATTTCTGGAAGTTTATGACTACGCACAGAAGCCTCAGGAAGTTTGGTTCTTTTCTTCTTTAAAATTACTTCGTAGATATTCTCATCTGTGAAATAAAGAATAAACTCCTCATGTGAGATATGAGACATATATACTTTTTGCACACTCACATTAGTCAAGTAGATTTCTCCATTAGTATCAGAAACGCCAATTAGAGCCCCATCAGAAGACGAACAGTTAACTCCAAGTATTGTCGATTGGTTTTCAGAAAACACTTGAATGACATAGCTTTTCTGTGCCTTCAATGATAAAGAGATTAAAACAATAGATGCCAAGGTGATTATCTTCATATTTATATAGATGAAAATATAATCAAGATTCCACAAATCTTAAGACACGATGTTCTATGAAACTTTATGAACCCAGCCAAAGGAGTCTTCCTGCTCTCCTCTTTTTAATGATTCTAAAAAGTCAGATGCACGGTTTGAGAATTCCCAATCGTTAACATTCTGGAGCTTGTAGATCTTACCTCTGTAGCCAATGCTTTCAATTCGTGCTATAGTCGCGGCAGTTCCAGCACCGAACACTTCATCCAAGGTACCATTTTCCAGATGATTTACTATTTCTTGAACCTCTATCTTTTTCTCTTCTACTTCGTAGCCCCATTTATCTGCTAGCTTGAGAATTGAGTCTCTCGTAATACCTGAGAGAATACTATCACTTACTTTAGGAGAAAAGATTTTATTACCAGATCTGAACATAATGTTCATAGTCCCGCTTTCTTCAATGTACTTATGCTCTATAGCGTCAGTCCAAACTAGCTGATCAAAGCCTTCTTCTTGAGCTAGCTTAGCAGGATATAAAGAAGCTGCATAATTACCCGCAGCTTTAGCAAATCCTGTTCCTCCTCTTACAGATCTAGAAAAATGTTCTTCTATCTTCACCTTTACTGCACCTGAATAATATTTATCCACCGGAGCCATAAAAATCATGAGCCTATAGGTACTAGACGGCTTGACTCCTATATATTCATCAGTGGCAAAAAGAAGCGGTCTTATATACAGGGAACTGCCTCTTTTTTTAGGTATCCATGCTGAATCGATACTTACTAATTGTTTTATCGCATCTACGAATACATCTTCAGGAACTGATGGCATGCACATTCTTGCAGCGCTTACGTTTAATCTTTTAGCATTCTGTTCAGGTCTAAATACAAAAACATCTCCCTCGTCATTTTTATAAGCCTTTAATCCTTCGAAGATAGATTGTCCGTAATGCAGAACAGAAGTGGCAGGATGCATCACCAAAGCCTCAAAAGGTTTGATATCAGGTATTCCCCATTCGCCATCCTTATAATCCATAATTAACATATGGTCAGTAAAAACTTTACCGAATTGAATATTATCAAAATCCAAAGACTCAATTTTCGATTTTTCTACTCTTCTAATATTTATTTGAGATGTCAAATTATCTTGCATAGATCACGTTTATCCTTCATTTACATAAATCTAGAACCGATTTATGTTGCTTGTTAAAAGCGGTGCAAAAGTAAGAATTATTAGGCGGCTTAAGACCAGAAAGTATCATGGAATTGTGTATTATTTACACAGTGCTTTTTTATGCCGGGTTAAATAAAAACCTGTTGGGGCTAATTATTTTAGACTTAACAGCATACATTACTATAGCAGCTGTATTGTTTACTCCTAGTTTAGCCATAATATTTTTTCTATGGGTGTTTATAGTGTGGCTTGATAAGAAAAGCTTGTCAGCAATCTGAGAATTGGTGTATCCTTCAGAAATATACCTAACCACTTCCAATTCCCTATTAGAAAGTTTAATAGGCTCGCAAGTGAACTTTTCAGTATCGATTTCTTCTAAATCGATACTTTCTAACTGTATAGCCTCTAAAATCTGACCACAGAAAAAAGCCTCTCCAACAGCAGTGGCGCGCACAGCATCAGTTATCTCTTGTATGCTACATGATTTTTTCACATATGACTTCACTCCTGCTTTGATTGCGGAAACGATAGTTAACCCACTCTGCTCATTAGTGATAGCTAAGATGTTCTCGTTTTTCATAACAGCTCGAGATTGATTTACAGTATCTATAGTAAACCCTGAAGAGACAAAGTCTATTAGCAATACATCACACGTTTTTAACGCCTCTGACTCAAGCAACGTCTTTGAATCACTGACTATCAAAGAAATATCCACTTCAGGAGTAGAAAAAGTTCTGATTAACCCTTCCAATATTAATTCACTACTATCTGCTATTACTAACTTCATTACTTATAATGATTCTAAATAGCAAAGATAAATGTGTTCTGCTAAAAACACGAATGAAAATACATAAGTTATTAAATACGGATATTTAAGCCATCTGAAGCCAAAATACAATTTTCAAAGTGTGGTTTTGCCTCATCCAAAAACGAGGCTAGTTCTGTATACCTATTTGAGAAATGTCCTAGACATAACCTATTCACATTTCCATTTTTAGCCACTAAAGCTGCTTGTTCTGCTGTAGAATGGAAAGTCTCCTTAGCCCGCTCTATCTGATCATTTAAAAATGTACTCTCGTGATATAATAAGTCAGCATTTTCGATTAACTCGACCCCCTCTGTTAATGGAGCTGTATCACTCATAAAAGCGAATTTTCTCGGGGGAAATGGTGGAAGAGTGCAATTCTTAGAATAAATAGTTTCTCCACCTTCTCTAAAAACATCATTGCCATTTTTCAACTTAAGTATTTCTTCTATACCCAACTCGTGCTCGTAAATTTTAGCCTTGATAATTCTATTTTTCTTTACCTTCTCTACAAAGACAAATCCTGTAGTAGGTATTCTATGATTGAGAGGCAATGAGTGAATTAAAATCGTGTTGTCCTCGTAGATCAGTTCAGGGTTTTCAGCTTGAGTAGGATGAAATTCGTACTTATATCTTAAATAAGACTGGCTGACTTTTATATTTAAATCGATTAAGGCGTGTAGTTCTGGTGGGCCATAAATATGAAGAGTTTTAGTTCTCCCTAACAAATGCATTGAACTCATCAATCCAAAAAGACCTAAATAATGATCCCCGTGTAAATGACTAATAAAGATATTAGAAATGCGTTGGAATTTAAACTTGAATTTTCTTAGCTGAACCTGTGTTCCTTCTCCACAGTCTACCAAGAAAAGTTTATCATGGAGATTGAGTAATTGAGAAGTCGTATTCCTTTTCAGAGTAGGTGTAGCTGCTGAACAGCCCAATATATTTACCTCAAATTTCATGCACAAAAAAGCCGCTCGTCAGACAAGCGGCTTTGAAAAAAAGTTTGTTTACTTATTTACTATAAATCTCTTTGTCACTTTAAAGCCATTAAAATCGATATTGTATAGATAAACCCCACTATCTAAATCAGAGGCATCAATAGCTATTTTATTAAACCCACTCCCTAAAGTGATTGTTTCACTTTTCTTCTCCTCTCCTAACAAGTTGAAAATTTTAAAATACGCAATCCCACCTTGTACAGCATCGAATTGAATTAACCCTTTTGTTGAAATAGGATTAGGACTAATTCTAACTTCTTCTAGAGGTTTTTTGATGTCTTCTATACTGTTATCTGTTTCTACTGTTATCGTATAACCTTCATAGTTAAACGGAAATTCTAAAGGAACATCAAACCCTCCTAGAGATGTAGTCACATGTACATTAGCGTCAAGAGTAATATTAAAATCTCCAGCGATTAATGGTATACCTGATAACAATCCACATCCTGACTGTCCACCAATAAATGTACAAGCATTTACGCTTGTTCCACCATTATTACACGACAGGCTCAATCCAAACTCTTCTGGAGTGTATGAATTCATTCCTTGAGTTATAGTGATACTAGCTAATAAAACCGAATCAACTGGAATATCTTGTCCTTCTATAATTGCACTTGCATTATCAGGAACTAAAATATAAATGACTTCTGAATAAGGCTCATTTAAAATGGCATTTGAGAAGTTCTCTCCTAACTCAGGATCAGGACTAACGCCATAGTCGGCATCTCCCCAATCATAATCATCTGTGCATTGGCCAAATGAGACTAAAGTAAATGCTAATGCATTTATAAACAGTAATGTTTTTTTCATTATTAAAGATTCTTTTCTACCTCTTCCATATAAATTAAATCTACAGCTTCACTTGCTGTAGGCACTATTTTTAAAACAGAATCTAGTTGAGAAATACTGATCAACTTAGAAACGGCATCCTGAAGACCACAAAGGACAAAAACTCCTTCTGACTCTTTGCAAAGTCTATTAGCTACAAGAACCGCACTCAACCCACTAGAGTCACAATATCTCGTTTCAGATAAATCTAAAATGATATTCTTATTTCCATTCTTACTCTGAAGAACAAATTCTCCTTTTAACTCAGGTGCGTGAAGAGCATCTAATTTCTCCACTTTTGACTTTACTACAGTCACCTTGTCTTTATGTTCTATCTCGAATTTCATTTAATATAATAAAAGGGTTCACAACAAAGATACCGCTTTTTCGGTTTAGAGGCTATCGTTTTATGTGACTTGCTAACAAGTAAATGACAGCCATTCTTATGGCCACTCCATTTTCCACTTGCTGAAGCACCACAGACTGTTCACCATCGGCCAATTCAGTCGTGATTTCTACTCCTCTATTTATAGGGCCAGGATGAAGTATTAACGGCTTATTTTTCGCCTTTATTAACACCTCTTTGTTTAACTGGTAGAGATTGCTGTATTCTCTTAAACTAGGGAAGTTCGGAACTTCTTTATCACAACTTGCTTGACGTTCAATCTGAATTCTTAGCATATTGACTGCATCTGCCCATTCTACGGCTTTTACCAAATCATACTCTACCTGTACACCTAATTCTTTTATATGTCTAGGTATAAGGGTAGCTGGACCACAAACCATAACTTCAGCGCCTTGCTTTTGTAGACAGAAGATGTTGCTTAATGCAACTCTAGAATGCTTAATATCTCCAACAATAGCTACTTTTTTACCTTTTAAATCTCCAATTTTCTCTCTGATTGAAAAGGAATCTAATAAGCCTTGAGTAGGGTGCTCATGAGTTCCATCTCCGGCATTTACAATAACTGTATTCGTGTTTTCTTTAAGAAAATGTGGCGCCCCAGGACTAGAATGACGCATAACCACCATATCTATTTTCATGCTAAGGATATTATTGACAGTATCTATCAATGTTTCTCCTTTTTTTACTGATGAGCCAGATGAGCTGAAATTGACTATGTCAGCACTCAATCTTTTCTCGGCCAACTCAAAACTCAGTTTGGTGCGAGTCGAATTTTCGAAGAAAAGGTTGGCTATAGTTATATCTCTTAAGGAAGGTACTTTCTTAATAGGCTGATTAATTACCTTCTTGAATTTCTCGGCATGATGAAAAATCAGTTGTATATCTTCTGGCGTAAGCTGCTTAATTCCGAGCAGATGCTTTACACTAAGTGAATTATTCATCCGTTGACGTGTGTAAAATTACTTTATCTGGTTCTCCATCTATCTTCCATTTCACTAGAACCCTTTGGCTAGCTATAGAATCTACTGATTTACCTACGTATTTAGGGTTTACTGGCACCTGAAGAGAGAACCTTCGTTCTATCAGAACTAATAATTCAATGGCATCAGGTCTACCGAAAGCTAGAAGTGCATCAAAAGCAGATCTAATGGTTCTTCCCGTAAAAAGCACATCATCCACTAGAATCACTCTTTTTCCTTCTATTAAAAAATCTATTTTGGTCGTATTGGCCAACACTGGATCTTCTCTTCTTCTAAAGTCATCTCTAAAAAAGGTGATGTCCAATGCTCCATATTGCAACGCAATTTTGGGCGCTATTTTTTTCAACCTCCTATAAATAAGCTCTGCTAGCACGACACCTCTAGGCTGGATGCCTATTATAACAGTGTTTCTGAAGTCATCATGATTCTCTATAAGTTCATAACAGAGTCTGTTTATGATTAATTCAAATAATTTTTTATCTAAAAGTACTTTTGGTTTCATCAGCGGTGCAAATATAAAGCAGATTGAAGAAGCTAAAGGATACTTAAAGCTTCTAATTTTTTTCGCAAAAAAAATCCCGCTAAAAATAGCGGGATTTTAAATATATTGCGTGACTTAAGCTTTACGCTTTACCACCGTCTAGTTCATCTTGCCACTTCTTTAACTCATCCCATTTACCTTCTGCAGCCATTTTAGCTTGAGCAGGCCATGTTTCAGTTACGTGGTTTCCTCTTACTCCTGAAATAATCTCAGAGATTTTATCAGCAGCACTATCAGACAACTTAGCGAAAGTATCAATCCCTGCTTCAGCTAGCGTAGAAGCTATCTTAGGACCTATTCCTTCGATCTTCTTCAAGTCATCAGCACTGGAAGTAGCAGCAGCTTCTTTTGCAGGAGCAGCTTCCTTTACAGGAGCTTCTTTTGCAGGAGCAGCTTCTTTTGCCTCAGGAGCTTCTTTTGCAGGAGCAGCTTCTTTTGCAGGAGCTTTCTTAGCAGCAGGTGCCTTTTTAGAACCTGTATTTCCACTTTCCATTTCAGCTTTCAAACTAGCAAGAACACCTAAATCACCTAGGGTCGCTTTTTCTATTTTATCATTTACTCTAGCTAATGCAGCATTTGTCTTTTTGTTCCCTCCTCCTGCATTAGTTTTACCTCCTTTGTTATCTCTAACTGGAGCTTCTTCCTCTGCTGAATAAGTTCTCACATGAGATACTGCTATTCTTTTAGCATTCTTATTGAAATCAGTTACAATAAAATCAAGAGTTTCATCAAGATCTGCTTGAGAACCATCTTCTTTCTTCAATTGCTTGGCTGTTACATACCCTTCTACTCCGTATGGTAAAGCTACTATATATTGACTTCCTTCTTTTCTAACTATAGTTCCTTGATGCTTAGATCCATTAGAGAACACAGTTTCGAATACATCCCAAGGGTTTTCTTCTAACTGCTTGTGACCTAAACTAAGTCTTCTGTTTTCTTTATCTAACTCAAGTACTACTACGTCTAATTCCTGATCTACCACACAGAATTCAGAAGGATGCTTGATTTTTTTAGACCATGATAAGTCTGAAATATGAATCAATCCGTCTATCCCTTCTTCTAATTCTACAAATACTCCGAAATTGGTGAAGTTCTTCACTTTAGCAGTATGCTTACTTTCTACAGGATATTTAGACTCAATATCAGCCCATGGGTCTGGAACTAATTGCTTAATACCTAATGACATTTTTCTTTCTTCTCTATCAAGAGTTAAGATTACTGTCTCTACTGCATCTCCAACTTTCAAGAAGTCTTGAGCACTTCTTAAATGCTGACTCCAGCTCATTTCACTAACGTGAACTAAACCTTCTACTCCTGCAGCTATTTCTATAAACGCACCATAATCAGCTAAAACAACTACTTTTCCATTAACCTTGTCTCCAACGTTTAGGTTTTCGTCTAACGCCTCCCATGGATGCGGAGATAATTGCTTAAGACCTAATGCAATTCTCTTCTTATCATCATCGAAGTCTAAGATTACAACATTTAATTTCTGGTCTAATTCTACGATTTCCTCTGGGTGATTAATTCTACCCCAACTTAAATCAGTAATGTGAACAAGACCATCTATACCACCTAAATCGATAAATACACCGTAAGATGTGATGTTCTTCACTTGACCTTCTAATACTTGTCCTTTCTCTAGACCTCCTATGATTTGTTTCTTTTGCTCTTCTAGTTCTGCCTCGATTAATGCTTTATGAGAAACTACTACGTTTTTGAACTCATGGTTGATTTTAACCACTTTGAATTCCATTTGCTTACCTACGTAAACATCATAATCTCTAATAGGCTTAACATCAATCTGAGAACCTGGTAAGAATGCTTCTAAACCGAACACATCTACTATAAGTCCACCTTTAGTTCTACTCTTAACTAGTCCTTTTAAAATCTCGCCATTCTCAAGTGCTCCGTTAATTCTATCCCAAGCACTGTGTAGTCTTGCCGTTTTATGAGAAACAACTAATTGACCGTTTCTGTCTTCTTGTTGTTCCACGAAAATAGGCACTTCATCACCTATTTTTAATTCAGAATTATATCTGAATTCAGATGCCTGAACTACTCCTTCTGACTTAGAACCAATATTTACTACTATCTCTTTTTTACCTATGTCTACAATAACACCAGTAATTACAGATTTTTCAATAAGCTCTGATATAGTTCCTGTATAGGTATTTTCTAATGCAGAATAATCATCTTTAGAATATGCAGCTACAGAATCATCAGTAGCATCCCAATCAAATGATTCAGCGGGGCTATTGAATTCGAACACAGCAGTATCACCTTCACCAACCATTTTAGTAGCTGAGTCATCAGCTTCCATTTTTGGTTTTTCAGTAGGTGCTTCTTCAGCTACTACAGCTTCTTCAACAACAGCAGCTTCAGCTTCTTCAGCCGCTACTGTTACTTCTTCAACTTTTTCTGTGTTTTCTGCAGCGGATTCTACTGCTTGAGGAGTCTCTTGTGTAGATTTCACAGGGTTTTCGTCCTGTTTCTCTACGTTTTTATTTTCTTCAGCCATTTGGGGCTTTTAAAATTGTATTCTAGACTACGGTGATCTAGAAGAGTTAAATAACTTATTTCCGCTATAAGCTCCCTTATTTTTTAAGGGAGCGCAAAAGTAGTTATTTTATAATAGAATATCCGCTATAGCCGCCAAAAAGAGCACAAACACCGTCAGATGTATCTCTAATTTACTTCAGTGTTTTCTTTCTACAGTTTTTCTACAAGAACTGAAGAAGAGCTGTTCACTCGTAAGAGGTATAACCCCGCAGGCAAATCGAATAAACTTAACTCTTTACAATTAAAAGACTTAACTAATAATTCACCTGCCAGCGTATATAGCTCTAGGCTCTCAACTTCTTTACTGAAAAACACTTTCTCGGTAGTCGGATTAGGATATAATGATGGTAGAAGTCTCTCCAACTCAGAAACGGATACAGCTCCGTGATTTGAATACTCTGGTGTGGTAGTTTCTGGAATGAAGTAAATCCAATTATCCTCTCCATCCTCTTCTCTTCCCCAACTTACATCCTCAGATTGAACTGGAAATGTTTCTGAATCTGCTACAGTGAAATTATCTCTAGAGAGAAGCACCAATGTTTCTCCTGAGGATCCAAGTTTAAAATCAGTATGCCTCACACCTTGCTCTTCATCGTTATCTGCCCAAAAAAGAAGAAACCCTTGCGCAGGAACAGTAACTGAATCTGGATAAGTAGAAGGAACCTCCCATGAACCACCACCAAGGTTATCTGTTAAATGATATCCAGATAAATCGACAGGAAAGTTATTCGGATTATAAATCTCAATCCAATCTTCATACTCACCGAGATTATCTGTTGTATCTAAAGCATTCACAGCCATGATTTCATTTAAATATAGCTCCTCAGGAAATATTATCTCCAACTGATTAGTGACATCCGGAGTAGGAATGTCAAAAGCGATATAATTACTAGACCCATCTATGTCACTCCCATAACTTTCGTCTGAAGGAATCGTTGAGTATATTAACTCATCGACTAGAGTCACTCCATCTATAAAGTACAGCTTAATAGACCCTGAAGCAGACAGCTCAAAATTAGTATGTAGTAAACCCTCCAAACCTTGATTATCACACCAAAACAGCTTATGATTATCACTTTCTATAACTGAGGCATTAGGGTTTGTGTTCCCTATAACAAACTGAGCTTCTCCATCATTAAAGTCTATGATATATCCTGCCAAATTCACTTGATACGCATTTGGATTGTATAGCTCTAGCCAAGGCTCATACACTCCGCTTTCATCTGCTATAGTAGTTGCATTTAATGGTTGTATTTCATTGATATGAATTTCTTGTAGCTCTGGAGTAATAACCTGATTAGTGGCATTAGGCGTAGGAACTGAAAAGAACTGAAACTGAAGGGACCCGTCTGTTTCCCTACCGTAAGAGATATCATTTTCTTGATCTCCGAATTGCACCGCATCGGCTATAAACTCACCGTCTGACAAAACCAGAGCGATAGACTCTCCTCCTGCACTAAGCGAAAAGCCTAAATGGTTAACTCCTTGCTCTGGAGTACCATCTGCCCAAAACACTCTATATCCGTTGGCAGGGATAGTTGTTAAGTCTGCATCACCAGACTCTATTAGATGTAAAGTCGTATTAGATAAATCATCTGTAAAGTATCCACCAGCTATATTTATGGCTTCGTTAGAAGAATTGTAAATTTCTATCCAATCATCATATTCACCAAACTCATCAGCTAAAAAATTATCGTTTCTGGCCATGACTTCGTTTATAACTAACTGCCCGTTAAGGCTGAAACTTATGATGGCTAAAGCACCAATTAAAATTATCCGTTGCATTCGCTTTTGATTTTAAGAAATACAAAATAAAACCATTTTAGCCTACAATACTTGGTTAATTTTGTAAGCTTTAATCATTATAAGAATGCCTGAAAGCAAGAATATAGGAAGGAGAATTAAATTCAACAGAGATTCTAATCAAATCTCTATCTCCATAAATCAGCGAGTTAAACCCTGGCAAGAAGGGCTGATATTTGGATGGGTGGCTGTTTGGGTGATTTGTGGCTTCTTCTTCGTTTCCCAATATTTTATTTCTGAAGATGAAAAGCAAAAGCTATTTATAATCGCGTTTTTAGGTTTTTGGCTCTATCTACTTTTTAAGGCCATGCAGATTTTAATTTGGAGGGTATCAGGAAGTGAGGATATAGTTATTCAAAAAGGGGTACTCAACTACAAAAAATCATACGCTGGAATTGGTAAAGTAAGAAAGATAGAAATAAATAGCATTTCGAATTTAGGGTTAGTAAAATATGGCGAGAAATCTTTTAAGAAGAGCTATGAAAGCTACTTCTGGAGTATGGGAGCCGAAAAAATCGGATTTAACTCTGCTAAAAGGCACATGTTAATAGGGATGCAATTAGAAGATAAAGATGCTAAGCTGCTGCTAGAACTTATTAATTCTGGAGTCAAGAAATTCAAATAACACTCAAAGCATTAGTCTGCTAAAGAAAGTGTTTCTCTACTCCAAGTGCTTTTAGTTATGCTCTTATTGTTTTTGAAGTAATACGTATTATTCTTATCTATAACCTTGGAGTATGTCTCTATCTTATTACCAAGTTTTACTGTTCTTTCTATTACAAGCTTTCTCCCTTGATTTATTTCGAAACTTCTCTCGGTTACTCCCTCAGCTAAATCTTCCGTCCCTTGAACGGAGTTATAATCATCGTACTCTTTTTCTTGACCAATGTTTACATTAAAAATAGCTTCTCTATCTATTCTGCGTTGCAATGCTGCATTTCCTTGCTTAGAATCCTGAAATAATTTAATGTCCTCTTTCACTACATTTACTTCGTCTTCATTCCCTTTTCTAGAATTTTCTGTCTTACTTCTCTTATCTGCTTCAGCTCTCTTTTGATCATCAATTTTCTCAGAGTTGACCATTATTCTTTCATCTTGTAAATAGGTGTTCTCTTTTACGAATTTGGCTCTATCTGCTTTAACTTCATTATTCTCTTTTTCAGCTTCTTGCCTTAGGTTTCCGCCATCGTTATCGCTTTTTTCCAATCTCTCCTTTGCTCTATCTACTGCGTATTGATTGTCTTTCCTTAAAACTATCCCTTTTTCTTCGTACCTGTTTTCTGCTTTTATTAGTTCTTTTTTGGAATCATCCACTTTCTCTTTATTCGCTAGAACAGCCTGTCGATTCTTCTCATTAGCATCAGAAGCATTATCACTCTTAACTCCTTCCAGTTCAAATGAAGCGTTTATCCTGCGGTCTTGAGCTATGTTTTCTGACTCTTGAATCTTTCTATTATTGTCCTTTTCTCCTGAGTCAAAGTTTTCTCTTTTATCCTTGTGATCATTTTCATTATCAGCATACATTCTTTTTAGGCTGTTTTTTGAAGCTTGTATGTCTGCCGAAGCGTCTTTAGCTATGTCCTGTGCGCTGTCTCCTTTATCTTTTAGCCAAGCTGTATAATCATCTTTCTGTTGTTGAGTTTCAGAATTTTTTTCTTTGACAGCATCTAGTTTTTCTTGCTTGTAAAACTCTTCTGCTTGTCTTTCTGCTTCGGTATCTATGTTACTTGATAAATTTCTTCTGGCGTCATCTACCTCTTCCTTTTTTCTTCTTTCTTCTGCTAGGAACCTCTCTTTATCAGCCAACTCTTTTTCCAATTTCTTTTTTTCTTCATCAGCAGTAGCCTCTTTTAATTGTTTCTCTCTTTCAAGCTCTGCTAACCTCTCCTTCTCTTTAGTATCTGCATCAGCATTTGCCAAGGCCTCCTTAGCTTCCGTTTCTTGATCAGCTAACAACTCGTCAATCCTTTTTATTCTTTGATTCGGATACTTTTCATTTGGTTTAACATCCAGAGCACTTTCATAAGCTTCTTTAGCTGCCGATAGTTCTTTTGATGTAAACAAGTCGTTCCCTTTATCTATGAAATTTTGGTATTCTGCATCTAACTCATTACCTGCACTTACCTCTGCATTCTTTAATTTCTCTTGTTCAAGCTCCTCAATTCTCTTTTGAGCTAACTTAATTTGTTCAACAGGATATTCTTCTGATGGCAAAATTTCTAACGCTTGATTATATTGACTTATACATAAATCGTAATCTTCACCTGAAAAAGAAACCTCTGCTTTAGCTATTATGTCATCATATCTTTTCTGCTGAGCTTCTTCTGCATCTTCTGCAGAAAGAAGCGCATCTAATTTTTCTTGAGCTTCTGCTAGCTTCTTTTTCATTTCCTTATCATCAAAAATGATCTCTCGAGCTAATTTGAAGTTATCAACAGCAGACTGGTATTCCTCTGAGCTCATCGCATTATCTCCAGCAACCATGAATTCATCGAACTTCTTTCTATTCTCTGCTTCAGCTATTAATCCTTCTAACTCACGTATTTTATCTTTAGGCTCCCTTTCTCCGGGCTTTAATGATTTAGCCTCTAGAAATTTAGTCATAGATGCTTCATAATCCATCGAGTTAATCAAAGCGTTTCCATCTTTAATGGCCGCTTGATATTGTGCTTCTAACTCTACATCTTTATTTTGCACCGCCAGTAATCCCTGAGCCTCTTCTAATTTCTCCTGAGCTTCTACCTCATCGGGGAATAAATTCAAGGCTGCTGTATAATTACCTATGGCTTGGGAATACTTCTCCTTGGTTAGGTCATCACTTCCCTGAATCATTAGGTCATCAAACCTATTCCTTTTCTCTTTTTCTGCCTCGCCTAAGTTTTGAAGCCTGATATTTTCAGCGTCCACCTTATTCATGATCTGCCTTGTATAATCGAAATCAAACTCAATAGCATTTCTTTCAGCATCATATGCAGCGATACCAATTGGCTCATCTAATATGGCTTCATTAAATCCTTCTATGTATGCAAAAAGAGACATATCCAAGTCTAGTTTAAAACCTCCCTCCTGGTCTTCTTCTGGAATATACTTCGTGTTAATTTGAATTTTCTTGCCGACATAATCAGATTTTGAAAAATTAATCTCATACAAATGACCTAAGGGTAAGTCAAATTCAAATTTAGAACTACCAGAGGTGGTATACGAGTCGAACGTTTTACCGTCCTGCGTTACCTGAACCAGAACAGATTCTAATTTATGATTCGTCTCCATTTCTTTAACTGCACCATAGATATGGATATCTTCTTGTGACCAAGAAATTATTCCTAGAAAAAGAAATATACCTGTTAAAAGAAATTTTATTTCGAGTTTACCTTGCATATTTGTTTTATAACAAATTTCCACCAAAACTTGGTAGAATTATAACGTAAAAATATGAATTTTAGTTATTGGGAAAGGCAGTTTATTACCGACAGAGCTGATTTAACAATCATAGGCGGTGGTATTACAGGACTATCTACTGCTTATCACACACGACTTCTACACCCCGAATGGAAAATAGTGGTTTTAGAAAAATTTTCAATTAGCACTGCTGCTAGCACGAGGAATGCGGGTTTCGCGTGTTTCGGAAGTGCTGGAGAATTAGTAGATGACCTCGCTTCTGGGATGAGTATGAATGAGGTTTTAACCTTGGCAGAAAAAAGATATAAAGGGCTGCTTTTATTGAGAAAAACTTTAGGTGAGTCCAACCTTGATTACTTCTCATGTGGTGGAACTGAGCTTTTTGATTGTTCTCAAAAAAACGAATTCAAAACCGTATGTAACTACTTAGAAGACCTAAATAATTCATTGAAAGGTATTACTGGAGAGGATTTCACCTACAAAATCACCGATGTTCCAGGCTGTTTAACTGGATATGAAAATGCGATATCTAATTCTTTAGAGGGAAAACTTAATCCTGGGAAAATGATACAGGCATGGAAAAAATTATGTCAAGAAAATAATATTGAAATTTACTGTGGCGCAGAAGCCAAGATTCAAGAAGGGTCTAAGAATGTCTTATTTGGGAATCATCTTATTCACTCGAACCAAATAGCCGTTTGTACAAATGGTCTCACTAATTCTATGATTCCTAAACTCAACGTTATGCCTGCTAGAAACTTAGTGCTTCTAACGGATAAACTTCCTAATATAGACCTACCCTCTACTTATCATCATGACAAAGGATACATCTACTTCAGGAAAATAGATGACAGAATTCTTATAGGTGGGGGCAGAAATAAATTCATGAACACAGAATCGACTTCGGAATTTGAAGTAAACGAACAGCTTAAGGACTATCTCTTAGAGTATTTGAAAAATCATTTCCAAGTTGAGAAAGAGTCAGTTTCTCAGGAATGGACCGGGATTATGGGAGTAGGTCATTCTAAAAAAGTTCTTATAAAAAGATTAGACGAAACGACTGTAACAGGTGTAAGGCTCGGAGGAATGGGTATAGCCATAGGTACTTTAGTAGGAAAAGAAGTAAGTGAGTTACTTCGCTAGCAAGTCTTTTGAATGAGTGACTATAGCATTAAAGTCCTGAGGATTAAACCACTCTATTTCTTTATATCGCTTGAACCAGGTAACTTGTCTTTTAGCAAACCTTCTTGAGTTTCTTTTCACCAACCTTACAGCCTCTTCCATGTCATATTCTCCGCTGTAACTAGCAAAAAACTCCCTGTAACCAACTGTCTGCAATGAGTTCATATGTTTCATAGGCATTACTGACTTAACCTCATCTAATAAGCCATCATCTAACATAATATCAACTCTTCTGTTTATTCTATCATAAAGCTCTTCTCTATCTCTATTGAGACCAATAACGATACTTTGGAAAGGCCTTTCTTTTTTTGAAGACGTTCTGAGTTTAGAATATTTCTCGCCAGAAATTCTGCAAACTTCAAGGGCTCTGATTAAACGCTGCGTGTTATGAATATCCATGGCAGCATAATGCTCTGGATCTATTTCTTTTAGTTCTTTTTGAAGGGTCTCTATGCCGTCACTCAAGAGCAATTCATTGAGTTCTGCTCTTACACTTTCAGAAAACGGTAAATCATCTAAACCGTATAACAAAGCACTCACATATAAACCTGAGCCACCTGTACAAATACAAACATTATTATTCTGAAAGTAAGTCTCTAAAAAACTCAAAGCATCTCTCTCGAAATCTCCTGCGCTATATAACTCTTGGAGAGGAAGGAAGTCAATGAAGTGATGTTTAGCCTGAGCTAACTCTTCTGGAGAAGGTTTGGCTGTACCGATAGAAATATCTTTATAGAATTGGCGAGAATCCGCAGAAACAATTTCACAACCCAACTCTATGGCTAACTCTATGGCTATAGAGGTTTTCCCTACTGCAGTAGGACCTACTATAAATATCACTGTTTTTTTAGATCCCATTTAAAACAGATCCTGATAATCATCTAGATTTTCCATACCCAAATCCTCGTAATCATCATCACCATCCATTTCATCTAAGTAAGCGTCTATCTCTGGGTCACCCGTTTTTTCTGCTTTCGAGTCTCCTGATAAATCACCAAGATCTATATCATCGAATAAATCGACTTCTTTAGAATCTTCAGATGGAGCCTTACCCAACTCAAACGACATTAAAGGATAATCGAGTTCAGGTTTGGCTTCTGAAAGTTCTATAACCTCTACATAAAAACACCACATTCTAAGAAAGTCATACACGTATAAAAAACGCTCATGCTTCTCTTTGATGTGTTCTTTAAGCACTAGGTCATTCATGGCTAATCCCGGAGCCTCATTCTCAGCCCCTCCCATATCTACCAGCGGAAGCTCCTCTCCTTTTTCCCAAAACTCATCACTTCTATAAAAAGATGCCATTTCTACTCCAGAAAAACCAAAACTTTGCTGAATACATTCATGAAGATTTACAAAAGAACAATCATCTTGAATTTCTATATCTCTTATTACGTCCTCTTCAGTATCGAGAATAATCCTGAACTTGAATATTTTTCCTTCTGACATTTATATCTTTTCTATAAAGCGCTTTTTAAACTCTCAACCGAGATCACACTATGACTAGCATGATAAAACACCTCTTCATTATTTACACCTATTAGCTGAGGAGATTGATGAATTACTTCAAGCTTTTCTGCTATTTCATTAGAAACGTTTCTATGCTTAATTAGGTCCAAAAAGTACGGCTGAACCTCATCAGAAGAAATATCCCATGACATCTCTAAGCTCTTTTTAGCCATCATGCTTACCGAGCATCTGGTACTGTGCTTAAAAATTACGACTTTTTTATCTCTACTTTCTTCTATCGCTTCGCTTAAATCAGCCAAAGACTCCATCTTTTTCCAGTTCATACCATATGATTAATATCCAACAACAAAATTACTACTATTTAGGTATAGATAGTGTTCCTTTTTTTATGTCAATTAGTAAAAATTAGTGTTTATAAATTCAGCATAACGAAAGGCATTAATATTTAGCTTTGCGCTTGTAAATTAAAAAAAAAATGGATACTAGAATAATCAAGGGAATAATAGTAGCTGCGATCTTAGCTTGGAGTATATACAGTTTTACTCAAGTAAATATTGGCTTTGGAATCATGCTTCTTTTACTGGCGGGATTAGCTGGTTTCTTAGTTACACGAAGCATAAGGCTAATTATAGCCTTCATTTCACTTAGAAGAGGTAAAATGGAAAGTTGTTTAACTTGGATTAATCGTGTAAATCCAGATAAATTATTCCCTAAATCTAGGGGTTACTTTTATTATTTACAAGGCCTAACATCAGTTCAAGGTGGTGGACAAGGGAGCTTAACTAAAGCCGAAGTGATGTTTAAAAAATCTCTTTCTAACGGGCTAAGACTTGATTTAGACAAGGCTACAGCTAAGCTTCAATTAGCAGTAATCGCGATTAGCAAAAGAAAGAAAAGAGAAGCTACGAATCTATTATCAGAAGTTAAAAAACTTGACAAGAGAGGAATGATGACTGCCCAAATCAAGCAGGTAAAAGAAGGTCTTAGAAGAATCTAATTAGGCCTTATTCGAATCTTTTTCTTTTAGTTTCTGGAGCTCTGAAAGGTATACTAGACTTTTATTCTTCAATACTTTAGTTAAAGCATTTAGCTCTTCTTTAGCAGATGCTTCATCTTTAGAACTTTTAAGCGAATGCAGCTGGTTTACAAAAGACTCATTATCCGATCGAATGTCCTTTATCATCTTATTCAGATAATCGGAATCTTGAGGATAATTTACTGAATGATGAAATGCTTTCTCCATAACATCATTCATAATGTTATCAATAGCATTTCTAACTAGTTGAATTTTTTCGAGCATTGAAATTAAGGTAAGGGCTGGTTTACACTATTTGTTTAACCAATGTGTAAATTATGCAATTAATACATACTATCCAAACTCTTGTTTATAACTCACTACTCAAGCCAAACTAAATACTAGTAATTCAATACCTTTTCTATAGAGACCTGAAGCCTGCTTTTAGCCATAAATTGGTTTTCTTTAGCTGCATCAAAAGGCACTGGAGTATCCAAACTAGCGCATCTCACTATAGGAGCATCTAGATATTCAAAACAGTTTTCTTGTATTAAAGAAAGAAGCTCTCCTCCTATACCTCCAGTAAGATTGTCTTCATGGAGAATTAGAACTCTATTTGTTTTTCTAACTGATTCGTAAATAGTTTCTGTGTCTAAAGGCGCTAAACTTCTTAAATCCACTATTTCGATATTCTGGTCAGGATTTTTTTCAGCATAATCTAAAGCCCAATGCACTCCCATACCATAAGTAATTACAGAAAGGCTTTCACCCTTTTTAACCACATTGGCCTTACCAAATGGAATAGAGTAATATCCCTCAGCTACTTCTGCTGAAATACTCCTGTACAATCCTTTATGCTCAAAAAACAACACAGGATTAGGATCTTCAAAAGACCTAATTAGCATTCCTTTAGCGTCTTCAGGAAATGCAGGATAAGCGATTTTTAACCCAGCCACATGAAAGAACCATGCTTCGTTAGACTGACTGTGAAACGGACCTGCTGCCATTCCTCCACCTGTAGGCATCCTTATTACTACATCAGCATTTTCTCCCCATCTGTAATTTAGTTTCGCTAGATTATTTACTATTTGGTTAAAACCACAAGTAGCAAAATCTGCAAACTGCATTTCCATCATGCCTTTCATTCCATTTATAGATAGTCCAAGCGCAGACCCTACGATGGCTGACTCACATAATGGAGTATTCCTCACTCTTTCCTTACCAAACAAGTCTACGAACCCGTCTGTTACCTTGAACACACCACCATACTCCGCTATATCTTGTCCCATAAGAACTAGATTATCATGCTTTTTCATAGACTCTTTTAATCCATCTGTAATGGCATCTATAAACCTCATTTCTGATTTATTATCCCCTGGTTCTATTGCTTCTTCATTAAAAGGGACGAATACATCAGCTAACTCTTCATCTAAATTTACATTTATAGCTGGCTCAGCTAATGCCCTTTTTAAATTTGTATTTATTTCTTCCTTAATTTTCTCTTTATACGATTCGTTCTCCTCTTTATTTATTATTCTGTTTTGAAGCAGGTAAGCTTCAAAGCAGTCTACTGGGTCATACTTCTCCCATTTTTTAATCAATCCCTCTGGATAATACTTAGTCCCACTCGCCTCTTCATGACCTTTTATTCTAAAAGTATTAAATTCTACTAGCACTGGCCCGTTTCCTCTTCTACATATTTTAGCTGCTTTTTTAACCGTATTCAACACCTCTATAATATTGTTTCCATCTATAGAAAATGTGTTTTCAGGTGGAATTCCGTATCCTATGGCTTTGTCTGCAAATGATTCACATTTGAACTGCTCTGATGAAGGCGTAGAAAGACCCCATTGATTATTTTCCACACAAATGACAACAGGTAAACCCCATACTGCTGCTACATTAACCGATTCGTGAAAATCACCTTCAGAAGCACCTCCATCTCCAGTAATCACTAGAGTGGCTTTTTTATTTTTCTTTAATTTATGAGCTAACGCTATACCATCAGCTATACCCATCTGAGGCCCTAGGTGAGATATCATACCTACTATGTGATGTTCTATAGACCCAAAATGAAAAGATCTATCTCTACCTTTAGTAAAACCATTTGCTTTTCCTTGAAATTGACTGAAAAGGCGTTGCAATGGGATTTCACGTGTTGTAAACACGCCTAAATTTCTATGCATTGGAAGAATAAATTCATCCTCATCTAATGCCAAAGTTAATCCTACAGAAATAGCTTCTTGGCCTATTCCAGAGAACCATTTAGAAATTTTACCTTGTCTTAACTGACTCAGCATCTTATCTTCAATTAGTCTCGGCTTTAGTAAAGCTTTATAAATCTCCTGAAGCTCCTCATTCTCAAATCCTCTTCTATTGTAACGCATATTTACCATGGTTGTGGGTAGTGGTCAAAAGTAGTGATTCGGTTTTCTCATAGAGAACCTTTCAAACTGTATTTTTGAACTTATATATGCCAAAAATTATTCAAGTATCCGTACCTCCTGAAAAATCATTCGAAGAAGAATACATTTTTCATCTAGCTCTTTCTAAAAGCGGCCTTTATGAAAGCGATGTAAAGGATTGGTATATTAAAAAACGTTCTGTCGATGCCAGAAAAAGACCGGTTAAAATTCAATTAGCCGTGGCTCTCTTCGAAAAAGGAGAAGAAATCGTTAGTCCTTTACAGGACATTGTTTTTAAAAACGTAGCTAATGCGGAGGCTGTTCACATAATCGGAGCTGGTCCGGCTGGAATGTTTGCCGCTTTAGCTTGTATAGAACACGGGCTAAAACCTATCGTTTTTGAGAGAGGAAAAGATGTTAAGTCTAGAAGAAGAGACCTAGCTAAGCTGAACAAAGAGCATGTATTGAACCCTGAATCCAATTATTGTTTTGGTGAAGGTGGTGCTGGCACATACTCGGATGGAAAGCTTTATACGCGCTCTACTAAAAGAGGAGACGTGAATAAAGTTCTCAGCATATTAGTTCAACATGGCGCAGACCCCGAAATAATGGTCGATGCCCATCCACACATTGGAACCAATAAACTTCCTAGTATTATTACTGCTATTCGAGAAACTATCTTGAACTATGGAGGAGAATTCAATTTCGAACATAAATTGACTGATTTGGAGATGGATAAGGGTGTATTGCAACGCTTAGAAATTAATAACTCTAAAAAAATAGAGGTGAATGAAGTAGTTCTAGCCACTGGACATTCAGCCCGAGATATTTTCGAACTACTTCACCGAAAAGAAATTAAAATCGAGTACAAACCCTTTTCTTTAGGGGTTCGAATAGAACACCCGCAGGAACTCATTAATAGTATTCAATATCATGGCGAACGTTCTTCGGAATATTTACCTCAAGCTTCATACAGCTTAGTTCATCAAGTAGACGGCAAAGGAGTTTACAGTTTCTGCATGTGTCCAGGTGGAATTATAGCTCCGTGTGCTACAGAACCTGGATCTGTGGTTAGTAATGGCTGGAGTCCCAGTAAAAGGAACAATCCTTACGCAAACTCTGGAATGGTGGTAGAGGTAGATGATGAGCTTACAGATGCTTATGCTTCTTTCGGTCCTCTGCGTGGATTGAAGTTTCAGGAAGAAGTAGAAAAAACGTGTTGGGAAGCAGGGGGTAAAACTCAAGCACTTCCTGCTCAAAGATTACTTGATTTCATACAAGGAAAGGACAGTAAAGACCTGCCTAAATGTTCTTATATCCCCGGGGTAAAACCAGCTAGAATAGATGAACTATTGCCTAAACAGATCGCGCATAGACTTCAAAAAGGGTTTCTAGAATTTGGTAAAAAATTAAATGGATTCTTAACTAACGAAGCTTTAATAGTGGCTCCTGAAAGTAGAACTTCTTCTCCTGTGAGAATCCCTAGAACTCCAACCTTAGAGCACGAAGAAGTTAAAAACCTATATCCCTGTGCTGAGGGAGCTGGATATGCTGGAGGAATTATGTCTGCTGCTATCGATGGAATGAGAGTAATAGCGGCTATTAAACAAAAAAAGGAAGACTTATAGTCTTCCTTTCATCAATATTATCTCTCAAGTCTTTCGCTTGGAGTTTTTTTACGTACTCTACTAATTTCCTTTGGGCTTTAATTTAGGTTGACTAGAATTATTTTAGTCATCATAAGTAGGATTTCTTCTTTAGGCATAACACCATTCCCAGTACTAGGTAGTTCTATTCTGCTCCCATTACTATAAGCTGTCATAAATGCATCTTCAAAACCTGCAGCTAAAAGCTCTTGTTTTCTTTGATCAGCATCCTCAGTATTACTGAAAGAATCTGTCATATATCTAGTAAGACCATCCTCTCCAAAGAGTACTAATAAATCATCTAAACCAGTAAATATATCTTCTGATAATTCATATTTATATGCTCCTACTTGAACTCTATATACTATGTTATCTGATCCTTCATAATCACCTATAGTTCTACTTCTCTCTTCCATTACTTCGACCATAGCATCTATATCATTATTTATATCTACTCTGTCTCCGTTTATTTCTTTCTGCACAGAGCCTGTTAAACCTTTAGCCTCAAGCGTTATCTTCTTATTTACAGCTTCAGGTAGGGTTTCGAAATCTCCTACTAAAAATCCATCTTGTCCATTTTCATTAACAGCTCTTACATTTTCCTGTGCCAATATAAAGTTAATCTCTGACAGTTTCATTCCTCTCTTGTCTGGTAAGATTAAGACTGTAAAGTTTTGTTTACTTTTCTCTCCTTCTACTCTACTGTATAATTCGTCAAACTCTCCTGTTCCTAAAGAGTCCATCCAAGCCATATACTGGTCGAAGAATATTCCATCTTCTATAGCTACGCCATACTCATCTACTAACCACCCGTTTTCAGTAGCGGGCTCATCATCTTTGTAATCTGCTACGCCATCATTATCAAAATCTAATGGGCATCCTTTTTCATCTACATTTATTCCTGCTGAATGTCCTAAACAATCATCATCTAAATCAGCAACTCCATCTTTATCTGAATCCCAGAACTCATAGGAAAGAAATTCTTCTCCGTTTTCATCAAACTCAACATCAAAGTTTGGTTTCTTCTTAGTAGGAATATGTAAATCATAACTCAGAGCAAGAGAAGAATGTAAAAATTTATCTTTCTTCCCATCACTTGACGATCCCGAATCATTAACGTTATCTGCTAAATCATTCATATTAAAGAACAATGTGGTTCCTAGCTGTCCTTTTAAATGTTTACTGAATTTGAAATTAACTCCTGCAGATAAAGGGATACTTATAGTTCTGTCTGGGTATGTACTATTCTCACCTTTATTTAATCCTCTTAAGTCAGTTTCATATACATAGTCTCTTTTCACCATTACAGCGTCAGAAACATTGTGAGCTGTCTCAGGAAGACTCATTAGACTTCCGTCTGACCATAGATTATATTCATTCCCTTGAGCATCGAATAAATCAGCTTTAGACAAGAATTCGAAACTTGATATCCCAGTTCCTATATACGGCTGCACATAAGTTGATTTCGGTAAAAAGTTTTCAAAGTTATAAGTCAAAAGAGCTGTTCCTCCTGTGATCTCACTCTGAAAATTATTTAGCATATCTAACCCTGGATTATTCACAGTAACAGTACTAAGGACTGCTGAAAATGATAAATCCAAAAAGTAGTTCACAGGCACCTGCACACCAAGACTTAAGGCTAAGCTGGAGTTAAATGGATTGTTAGCACCCGTTTTACTTCCTTTATCTCCATAAAAAGTAAAGGTTCCAATTCCTAAACCGACCATAGGTCTCAGTTTATTGGGAGCTGGATTAATAATTTCCTCCTCCTCTACCTGGAGAGACTCATACTGAGAATTGACTGAAAAACAGGCAATTAACGACATAAATAGTAAACATAATATTCGAAGCATGATAATTTATTTATAATTCTACCCTGATTATACGCCTACAAATCGTATAAGTTTCTTTTGTGAATGATTTAATGAGGGTTCTGAATTAGTTTTGTGGTTTAAAGCCAAAATCTGTTGAGTTATATTCCTGAACAAACCATTAAAGACTTAGAGTTTGATTTAATCAGACTAATGCTGCACGACAACTGTATTTCTGACACAGCTAAACTCAGGATGGTGGATTTAACTCCAATAACTGATTTTGATACTTTAGAGTTAGAACTAAAACGCCTAAACGACTTAAAATCGATTAGAGTAGAAGGACTTCCTTTTCCAGCGTTAGATTTTGAAGAAATAGAAGATGAGTTAGAGACTCTAGAAAACAGACACAATGTTCTACCAGAAGAGAGCTTTTTTAAGATTAAGCTCTTATCTGAACTTACAAATAGAATATTATTTTTTTTTTCAGATAAGAAATCTAGATTTCAGTTTCTTAAAGAACTTACCGCTAACCTATATCATACAGATGATTTAGTTAAGGCTATAAATAAGGTATTCGATGCTAAGGGGAAAGTCAAAGATGACGCTTCACCCGAATTGTTTAAAATTCGTCAGGATAAGAAAGCCACCAGAAATAGAATTAACCTCAACTTCGATAAACATCTAAGGTCTCTTCAGAAAAAAGGAATTCTCGCTGATAATAATGAGACATTCCTTCATGGAAAAAGAGTCCTCTCTGTTATAAGCTCATATAAGCGAAGTGTGAGTGGAAATGCTCTTGGGAATAGCAAAGCCGGAAACGTAACCTACATTGAGCCTTCTTTAAACATACCCCTGAACCATGAGTATGAAATGCTCAGAGATGATGAGCGCCAAGAGATTTTTAAAATACTAAGGGAGCTGACCTATGCCATACGAGAACATCTTCCTTTACTGCAAGAGTATCAGCGGTTCATTACCGAACTGGATTTCATCAATGCGAAGTCCAAGCTAGCCATTCAACTTAGAGCCAACTTACCAAAACTATCAGAAAACTCTGAAATAGACTTAATCAATGCCTACCACCCTATTCTATTAGTCACCAATGATATTAATAGAAAGCCCACCATGCCCCAGAGCATTCTATTAGACAAGTTCAATAGAATGATCGTTATTTCTGGCCCAAATGCTGGTGGAAAAAGTATTACCTTAAAAACAGTAGGGCTTCTTCAGCTTATGTTTCAGAGTGGTCTTTTAATTCCTGCAGACGCCAATAGTAAGATAGGTGTGTTTCATAATATACTTACAGACATAGGAGATAACCAATCTATAGAGAACCAACTTTCCACCTATAGCTACCGCCTAAAAAGAATGAAGGAATTTCTAGAGCGTAGCAATAAGAAAACAATGGTACTACTAGATGAATTCGGAACTGGCTCAGACCCAGAACTAGGTGGAGCTATGGCTGAGGTTTTCTTCGAAGAATTGTATAACAAGAAGGCGTTTGGTGTAATCACCACTCATTACTCCAACATAAAGCTAAAAGCGGATAAACTTCAGAATGCAGTAAACTGCTGCATGCTTTTCAATCAAGAAACCCTAGAACCTACCTTTAAATTATCTGTAGGAATGCCTGGTAGCTCATTCACCTTCGAGGTAGCTGAGAAAAATGGGATTCCTTTGGAGCTCATAGCTAAAGCCAAAGCTAAGCTGGATTCTAAAAAGGTAGACATGGATAAACTTCTATCTGCGTTGCAAAAAGAAAAGTCTCAGCTAGAAATCATCAATAAAAATTCAATAGAAAGTGCTGCAAATGCCAAAAAAGCAGAGAAGAAATTCATTGATAAGAAAGATGCTCTTGATCAAAAAATTGCTACGCAAAGAGATCTAGCCGAAGAGAACAATCAATTTATAACTCGAGGAAAAAAAGTGACTAGTTTCATTGAGAATTTTGATACTAGATCTAAGAACAAAGAATTACTGGCTGATGTTAGAAAATATTTAGCAGTAGAAAAAACGAAAATCATTCAACTTCAAAGTCAAACAGCTCTTAAAATTAAATCTCAAACTAAAGCTGACGCGAAGAAGAACATAGTTAGACAAAGTGACGAGCAGAAAAAAATAAAAATCGGCTCTAAGGTTAGACTGATCGGTGCTAAAATGGTGGGGGATGTCATAGAGAAAGACGGGACTGAAGTTACCGTTCTCTTTGGAAATTTAAAGACCAAGTTAAGTGTTCAGAAATTAAGGCTTATAAGATGATCTACCTGAGCATTTAAACAACTCCATTGTTTAAACTCACGTAACCTCATGGAAATGAATAAGAGGCATAGTTTAAGCCCTTAATAGTTCGAAGTAATATTCCTAATACACTTGAGACATTAAATATAAAAGATGATGCCTATCAGAGTTTCACTAAAAAAGCTGGCATTAATAAATCACCAGAACCCCTATGTTTTCTAAAGATTCCTCCGTGTTTTGTTTTACAAAATAGACGCCAGAATTTAGCGTTTCGAGAGATACTGATTTTCGGGATGGTGAAATGATACTATTCAAACACAAACGACCGTAAGAATCATAAACAGAAATCGTCATCTCTCTATTCACGTTTTTGAACTTGATAAACTCCTTGGCAGGGTTTGGAAAAAACTGCACTGAATTTCTATCCTCCCATTCTTCCACTGAGACTTGAGGATTATAGCTCCCAGACAAAGAGGAAGTTCCTGAGTTTAATGGGTCTAACCACTCTTTTAATTTTTCATCTTCAGAGTTTGGGTTACTCTGCCAGTGATAGAACAATTTTCCGAAATAATCTGTACCATCAGGCCCCGTATTTCCTTCTTCAATGCAATTACTAAAACCACCTGTAAGTGTCCCTATTACTAATCCATTGGAATTAAACAGTGGACAACCCGAACTACCTGGCTCAGTAACTCCAAACCCATTAGCAGAACTAGTCCAATTCACAGCCCAATGAGATCCAGGAGCCCCTAAGAATGTGGAAACGATGGAAGTATTATATGTACTTATTTTCTTTGCTCCGCCCAATGGATGATGAATAGCAACACCTGAACTACTTACTGCATTAGCGGCATTCCAACCAGCCCAATAAGGATTCCATTCCACTGGAATTTCATCCTCCAACTCTAAAAGAACAAAATCTGAACCATCAGGATTTACTTGTCCATCCACAGCATCATTACTATCAGCTAGCCTATCTAAACCTACTAGAAAATTAGTTTCACTAGCTGCTCCAGAACCACACGAGTTTCTCTCATAATTAAAAGTAGCCACAGCCGTGGCCAACTCGGATTCTGTAGCATCACTCACACAGTGTAACGCACTTAGGACTAATCTTCTTTGGTCACCCGATGTGTTATTCATTAATGTGCCTGTACAGCTATACAGAATCCCTCCTTCGTTAATAATTAGCCTCATTACAGCATCCTTTTGCTCCTGCCAGTTATCTGCCTCAGAACACGACACATCTACATGGCAGTTTCCGTCTCCACTAAACATAGAATTATCATAAATAATTCCTAATCCAGTAATCTTAAATTTGGTAGTTTTAGAAGTGCTTCCTTCATTTCTAATTAACTTAACCTGAATGTTTTTTCCTTTTACAGCAGGCGTTGCAAAGGTGTTTTTATTCCCCAAATCTTCCTTCGTTACTCTTATCGTTCCTGATTCGGTATAAACTCCGGAGTAGATATAGATGACATCATCATCATCTAGGTACATGTCTGAGAAATACAGATTCATAGCAGAAGCATCGTTACAAAAGGCTGAGTAATTCCAATTCTCCTGAGGTGATATTCCACTTTCAATAGAACTACTAGAACTGAAACCAACCGTATTTATATCTAACGTCTTTATCCTGCCTATAGGATAAACACCTTTGGAAAGAAATATTGAATCATCTTGTGCGTTTAATAATTCCATATTTAAATGGAACTGCTGCGATTTCATTGTTAGACCCCATGATTTAGTGGTCAATTCTTGAGCATTGCAACGCGAAATAAGACCTGAAAAAGACAGAGAAAGTAACAGTGAAAAAAGGCAATAATGGATTTTATTCATAGCGACACTAAATTAATGATAGCTGACCGATCAACCTGTTAACAATCGAATATTTAAATGAAGATTCTAGACCTCCAATTCTTTGAGAGATTTAACATAAGTTTGATCCAATAGTTTAGTGCAACTGAAGTTTTAACAGAAATAGGTTAACCTTTTTGGCATAAAAATAGTATCATTAATCATACAGCAGTCTTAAGTCATTAGAAAACATATACAATGAAAAAAATAGTCGGTACATTATCTCTTCTCTTCATTTTCGGGATTGGTCATTCTCAAGTGTTAAATGAAAAAACTACTACCGAAAAATTCAACAAGCTTCTATATTATGTAAACAACCTTTACGTAGATAGCGTAAACGCTGAAGAACTGGTAGAGATAGCGATAGTCAAGATGCTAGAAGAACTGGATCCTCACACTAGTTATATCCCTGCTGATGAGGTAAAGAAAGCAAGTGAACCGCTAAAAGGAAATTTTGATGGAATCGGAATTCAATTCAATGTTTTAAAAGATACCATTTTTGTAGTACAAACTATTTCTGGTGGTCCATCTGAAAAGATTGGGCTTATGGCTAATGATAAAATAATTACTGTAGATGGAGAGGTAGTAGCAGGAATTAATATTCAAAACTCTGATGTAATAAAAAAGTTAAAAGGTCCCAAAGGAACTATAGTTACTGTTGGAGTTAAAAGAGGAAAATCTAAAGAGTTATTAGATTTCATCATTACAAGAGATGAAATTCCAATTCATTCTGTAGACGCTTCTTATATGGTAGCTTCTAAAACAGGCTATATTAAGGTGAACCGATTTAGCGCTAATACTGAAGAAGAAATGACCATGGCTTTAGTCCAACTTAAAAAAGATGGAATGGAAGATTTAGTTTTAGACCTTCAAGGAAATGGAGGTGGTTATTTAAACACTGCCATCTGGATGGCAGATGAGTTTCTTTCAGACGATAAATTAATAGTTTATACGGAAGGTCGAGCATTCCCCAGAGATAATAGATATGCTAAGAATAAAGGTATATTTGAAAAAGGAAGACTCGTAGTTCTGATAGACGAAAGCTCAGCTTCTGCAAGTGAAATAGTATCGGGAGCTGTACAAGACTGGGATAGAGGAATGATCGTGGGAAGAAGGTCTTTCGGAAAAGGTTTGGTTCAAAGACCAATAGCTCTACCTGATGGTTCTGAAATAAGGTTAACAATGCAAAAGTACTACACTCCTTCTGGAAGATGTATTCAAAAGTCTTATGATGATGGTGTAGAAGCATACAGAGAAGAGAAACGAGAAAGGTATGAGAGTGGAGAAATGTTTAGCTTGGATAGCTTGGAATTACCTGACTCACTTAAGTACTATACCAGCACTAAAAGAACTGTTTATGGAGGTGGAGGTATTTTACCTGACATTTTTGTAGCTTTAGATACTACAGAGACTTCTGAGTACTTCGGGAAATTAGTCAGAAGTGGTATTATAAATACTTTTGTTTTGAACTACATGGATGCCAACAGAAGTAAACTAGACAAGAATTACAAATCTCTAAACGATTTTAAAAAGAAATTTACCGTCACCGGTGATTTAATGGATGAATTAATAAAGGCTGGTGAAGCAGAGGAAGTAGCCTATGACAAACAAGGCTTCAATACCTCAAAACGAGTGTTAGAAATTAGAATGAAAGCTTTAATAGCTAGGAGCCTTTATGGAAGCAGTGCTTTCTATGAAGTAATTAATGATTTAAACGAAACATTACAGGCTGGAATAAAAGCTTTGGAAGACGGCAGTTATGAAGGATTAAATCTAGCGTTTAAAGATTTCAAGTAAGTGATTTATTTAATTAAATTTGTACCCATTAATCGATAAAGAAAATTTAAATTATGAGTGAAAAATTCAAAGTTGTTATATTCGCTGTAGCTACAGCATTCATTGGAGGAGCTACTCTTACTTCATGTGGTGAGGAAAGTACTGGTGAATTTAGAAAAGTAGAGGATAGCGCTGAAATTGCTGGAGCTGACGCTAAAAAAGCTAAGGCTAAAAAAGAAGATAAGAGAGGAAAAGATGCTACTCCTGAATACACAGGCCCTGTAACTTCGTATACCGTTAATGAAGAAATGCATGATTTCGGTGAAGTAGAAAATGGAAGTCAAAATCCCTTCACATTCATAATTACTAATACTGGAGATAGCCCATTAGTTATCGAAAAAGCAAAAGGAAGTTGTTCTTGTACTGTCCCTAAGAAACCAGAAGATCCTATTATGCCAGGTGAATCAGGAGAAATAGAGGTTACATTCAAGCCTAAGCCTTCTCAAGCTGGAAAAGACATTACTCAAGTAGTTACTTTAACTGCTAACACTGAGCCTAGAGATACAAAATTAAAGATAAAGGCAAAAGTACAACCAAAGGAAGAAGAGGAAGCTCAATAGGCTTTCTTCAATCTTAAAAGATTGTGCAAACCGTCTTAGCTTCGGCTAAGGCGGTTTTTTTTATTTAGAAAAGTTCTGAATCCTCTCCAAGTATTCCATTTATCTCTCCTGCTAACACCCTATCCTTTTCTGTAACGCTGTTTCCAGACTCGTGTGTACATAATTCTATGGTTACTACATTATAGACGTTATGCCATTCTGGGTGATGATTAGACTTCTCAGAAATAAAAGCTACCCTAGTCATAAAAGTGAATGCTTCCTGAAAATCTTTGAACTTAAACTGACGTACTAACTTGTTATCGATTTCTTGCCACATGATGAAACTGTTTATACAAAGGTAAATTTGAATCCGCTCGAAATTGAATGCTTAATTTTACCTTTTTAAAAACACATTCTTAATAATGATTCCTTTTTCCCCACCTCGAATAGATAATCTGACCATAGAAGCGGTAACTAACGTGCTTAAATCTGGATGGATAACTACTGGCCCAGCCACCAAACAATTCGAAAAAAACATAGCGGAATACATTCAAGTTCCAAGGGTTATCTGCCTGAACTCATGGACGAATGCTGCAGAACTGTTTTTACGATGGTACGGAGTTTCAGAGGGTGATGAAGTGCTCGTTCCTGCCTATACTTATGCCGCATCTGCCAACATCATATTTCACCTTGGGGCCACTCCTATTCTGGTAGATTCAGAAAAAGGAAAATTTAATCTTGATTTAGAGGATCTAGAAAAAAAAATCACCTCAAAAACCAAAGTAATCATGCCTGTAGATATAGGTGGGTTTCCCTGTGACTATGAGGCTATAAAAGAGATAATCCTTAGAAAATCCGCACTATTTATTCCGAAAAATGATAACGAGAAGAAACTGAACAGGATTCTACTTTTCTCTGACGCAGCACACAGCTTAGGAGCTACTATAAATGGAAAACCAGCCGCTGTCTATTCAGATGTGAGCTGTTTTAGCTTTCATGCGGTAAAAAACCTTACAACAGCAGAAGGCGGTGCTTTGGGGTTCAATCTTCCTGAGAACTTCGATAGTGACCAACTTTATAAGGACCTCAATATTTATTCTCTGCATGGACAAACAAAAGATGCTCTATCCAAAACCACTTCCGGAAGTTGGAAATATGACATTATTCATGCAGGATATAAATGCAATATGACAGATCTTCAAGGGGCTATAGGCCAAGTAGAACTGGATAGATATGAATCTGAGACTTTAGTGAAAAGAAAAAGTATCTGTAATTCATATCATGAAGGTTTTAAAGAAGAGTCTTGGTACATAGCGCCTCCTATGATTACAAAGACTAAAGAAACATCCTACCATTTATTCCAACTAAGAATAGATGGCTTCACAGACACTCAAAGAGATCTAGTGATAAACGAATTAAGAGATAAAGAGATTAGTACAAATGTTCACTTTATGCCACTGCCTTTCTTTACTTTCTATAAAGAGAAAGGATATCAAATAGCTGATTACCCAAATGCCGTTAACTCCTACTCCACTGAAATTTCTTTACCAGTGTTTTATGACCTCTCCAATGAACAGGTAAGCTATATCGTGCAGACTGTCAAACAAGTGATTAAAGACATTAAAAATGCTTAAGCGTAGTTTCGATATAATTATGAGTGCATTAGGCATGTGTTTTCTAAGCCCTCTTTTACTTCTATTAAGTTTAGCTATTATTCTAAATTCTGGTTTTCCCATTTTTTACTTCCAAGAAAGAATAGGTAAAGGAGGTCATGCTTTTAAATTAATAAAATTTAGAACTATGAGAACAAACTCAAAAGGGCTCCAGATAACCTTAGACAAAGACCCCAGAATTACTGGTATAGGAAACTTTCTTAGAAGGTATAAGTTAGACGAGCTGCCTCAACTATTAAATATTTTTTTCGGCCAAATGAGCTTCGTAGGCCCAAGACCTGAAGTTAGAAAATACGTAGAGCTTTACACCGCAGAAGAAAAGAAAATAGTATCCATAAAACCTGGATTAACCGGGCTAGACTCCCTTAATTATTCTCAGGAAAGTGAATTACTAAAAAACACTACAGACCCTGAGCACACTTACATTACTGAAATTCTTCCAGAAAAAATAAAACTGAATTTAGTGTATCTAGAAAAAAGAAACTTCGGTTATGACATTTCGATTATTCTAGCCACCATCAAGAAAATATTTTCTTAGCTCTTCGTCTTAATCCTTGCAAAAACGTTCTGCAATTCTCTCAAACCTTCTACTTTAAGTTCGTCTCCTTTTTCCTGGAAACCAAAGATGAGGTTGTTGATCAGACGGTTTATGATATCACTATTATCACATGGTTTATAGAACTTAACCTTTTCGGGTAGATTCAAATGAAATAAGAATTCATCTATTTCATTTTTATGGATTACAGTTCCATCAGAGAAAGGGTTTATGTAAAATAAGATGCCATTCTCGGCCACTGTCTCGTCTAGCATGGAAGCTATTCCATGCTCATCCATATAGCATAGTATGAAGTGGTTTGGTAGGTTAACTCCATAAATAGGGATATCTAAGCTATTGGCTAGCACTTGATATAGGATGGCAAGTGAAAGAGGGCTGCCTTTTTTACTACTTAATACATCACCTAAAAACGAATTATTAGGAGAAGTGTAATTTGATTTATTTCCGCTGAAACCATGCACATTAAAAAGAATGTGATTCATGATTCTCACCTTTTCAAAACCTGTAAGATTATCATTTAACTCTAGCCAGACATCTTGTCTGATTCTAGTAATCTCTTTTCTAATAAGATCAGTGTTATAAGAAGGATACTGAAACTGATTAATTAATAGAGCGCCTTCTAGAAGGTCTTTTTCTTCTGAAGAGTGCCACTCCTTCATTTTTACAGAAATCGATTCTAATTGAATAGACTGAATCAGTTGTTCTATTCTATCTATGTACAAAGGCCCGAAACTGGAAGTCTCCCTTTCCTTTTCGAGCTTAGGAATTACATCAGCACCATAATTCTTAATTTCAGATTTCACCTGAGAAAATATTATTTCATCAGGGTCTTCAATTAAAGATATCAATGCATCTATCTGATTTGTGATCATATTTTACAAGTAAAGAAAGGTTGACTCCAAATGTATATGCGAATCTTCCTATGGAATTACCTGTAGTTTTTACTTCTTAACAGCTAACTGCTCAAACTATTAAGAGCTCTATTTATCAACGCATTAACTGCTTCTTCAGGATTTGAACTAAACTCCTTATTTATTCTATTTGCCAGTATGACACACAGTGTTAAATGAGAGTGCCCAAGCATTTTAGACAATGCATAGATGCCTGCTGTCTCCATTTCGAAGTTGGTAACATTCATTCCATGAGAAGAAAAAGCCCTGTAGTTTTCTTCTATTTCGGGGTTCCTTAATCGGCCTCTCAGCTCTCTGTTTTGTGGGCCATAAAAACCATTGGCTGTTATGGTAATCCCTTTATGATCATATACTCCTTCAAATTTATCAAGAAGGTGTTTGGAAGCCATCACTGCGTAAGGTGAAGCTACTTTTTCAGGCCATCCACAATCTTTCGAAAAACTATCAGCCATGGCTAATTCATCTTGAGAAAACTCAAAATCATAAAAATGAGGAACACCATCCATTCCTATAGCAGCTGCTGAGCACACTATATCATGTAACTTGATTTTAGGATTAAGCGCTCCAGAGGTACCCAACCTAAGAAAGCGCAACTTCCTCAACACTGGATTAACCATGCGAGTAGTAGGATTTATGTTGACCGCAGCATCCAATTCATTTATTACGATATCTATATTATCTACACCTATACCTGTACTTACCACAGAAATTTCTTTGGAATTATATATTCCTGTTTGAATACAAAACTCTCTAGAGGCAGTGGAAAAACGAACGGAATCAAATCTAGAAGTAATTAGTGCTACTCTATCTGGATCACCTACTATAATAATATCATCTGCTAAATCCTCTCCTTTAACACCTAAATGATAAACCGATTTATCTGGCCTTAAGATGAGTTCAGATTCAGAGAAATATTTTTCCATTGATTTTAATTTTTATGTAAATGTACTGGTAATAGCTAATTTTGAATATTATTTATGCGTTGCAACGCAAATAAACCTAAAACCTTATTATTAAAAAATTATGTGATTAGAATTCGCAGGAAGATTTTACATTTGGCATTAGGATTGTTAAACAAGGTTAAGCAAAACAACTAATTTCGAACTCAAATTGTCTAATAGACAGATTTTATAAAATGAAAAAATATTTATTGGCTATTCTAGTACTCTGTAGCATGGGAATGCAGGCACAGAATCATACTATTAAAGGAAAAATTAACGGGTTAAATGAAAATGACTCTGTTTACCTGGCTCAGTACCTCGGTAAAAGTTTATTCTACAATGATACTGCCGTGGTCAAGTCTGGTGGCTATTTCACCTTCGAAGGAAAACCTTATGAATTAGGCGGTAAATATGCTATAGTAACTCCTGGCCCTAAATTATTAGAGGTTCTGCTTGATAGCGAAAATTTGCTTTTCGAGTCAGACCAAGAGAATTTAGACTTCAATATGAATGTAATAGAATCTAAAAACAACCAAGTTTTTTATGATTACAAAAGGTTTTTAGGTCAAAAAAACACTGAACGAGGTCCTTGGGATATTATAGCTAAGGACTCTCTGTCTAATGAAAAAGAAGTAAAGAATGCTAGAGAAGAAATAGGCAAGCTTACAGAAGAGGTAATCAACTATCAAAAGAGTATTATCGAGGAAAACAAGGATTTACTCGTAGGTAAGATGATCAATATGTCTATGGATATAACAGTTCCTGACGCTCCTAAAACTGCCCAAGACGAACGTCAATGGAGATATAAATATTACAGAAACCATTACTGGGATAATGTAGACCTTACAGACCCTAGACTTGTGAGAGAGCAAGCTTTTCATAGAGTACTGGAGAAATATCTGAGTACCGTTTTACCTCAAATACCTGATACCATAGTAGCAGAAGGAGGAAAATTACTAGAAAAAGTAGAGGCTAATTATGATATGTACAAGTATACTCTTCACCAGCTTACTTATCTCACAGAAACAAGTAAGATTATGTGTATGGATAGGGCTTTTGTGGCTTTAGTTAACAAGTATTATAAAACAGGAAAAGTAGATTGGTTAGACGAAGAAAAATTAGCTAAAATCATAGAAGGCTCGGATAAGAAATCTAAAACCCTGTGTGGTGAAGTGGCTCCTAACATTATTCTTCCAGACGTTACTGGAGAAGAATGGGTAAACATGCATAACATAGAAGCAGAATATTTAGTCATAGCTATATGGGAACCTGGATGCGGTCACTGTAAAAAAGAAATGCCTAAACTCCAAGAAGTCTATAAGCAGTTTAAGTCAAAAGGCTTAGAAATACTAGCTGTAAATAATGAGCTTGAAAATGAGGACTGGGCTAAATTCGTAGAAGAAAAAGAACTCGACTGGATAAACATCAGTGACAATCCTGAAATAAATAATAGCGAAAATGCCAGACAGTTGATTCTAGATGGGACCACTACGCTGAACAGTTTAAATTTCAGGGCTATGTATAATATCACTAGCACTCCTCAAATTTATCTTTTAGATAAAAACAAAGAGATTCTAGCCAAACAGCTGAACTCAGAACAACTAGAAGGCATGCTGGAAAGCCTATTAAATGACCCAAGCGACAGCAAAAGCAGTGAGGCTTTAGATGAAGGGTTAATCAATGAGGATGATACTTCTAAAAAGAAGAAGAAAATTAAGGGATAGTAAATCTCAACTAGCTTAAAAGCGTCTTTGACAGACGCTTTTTTTTTGTACTCTAATTTAACCTGTGGCTAAAAGAAACTTAGAAGACATTTACAAAGAAGCCTTGGCAGGAAACCATAGCGTGGCTAAGGTAAAAGATGTAGCCAAAGAAATCTCATCTGAAGAGCATCTAACAGCTTTACTCACACTTATAGACGCTAAGCATAGTTACCCAACTCCTGAAGCAGCCGCATGGTGTATAAGGCATTCTTCTCTAGAGTTAAACCATCACCATACTTTCATAGCTGAAAATCTAATTGATAAGGTTCATCTTATAGATCGAGATTCATTACTTAAAAATATACTAGGAACTTATAGAGTGATAAACATCCCTCCTTCTGTTCATGGACTCTTGGCTAATTACTGTTTAGGTTTCCTCACTCAGCCCACTCGGTCTAAGGCTGTTTTATATTACTCCATGGAAATTATGATGAAGCTGTGCCTAGAAGTTCCTGAATTGACTAGAGAATTTATAATGATTACAGATGATTTACTGCCTCTGGCTAGTGAACCATTCAAAAGAAAGTACCTGAAGAATAAAAAAAAGTTTAAATAGAAAAAAGGCGCCTGTGGCGCCTTTTTTCTAATGCTATTTCCAGATATCTGGTCTTATTCTTTTATCACTTCGAGTTTCTCAGTGAATAATGAACCTTCACTATCTAGTGCACTAATCGAATAAATACCTGATGATAAGTTAGCGATGTCTATTTGAGCAAATCCATTTTTAGTTTTTTGCGAGATAACCATTTTCCCTTGATTGTCATATATCTCCACTTCCTCAATAGTTAAACCCAAGAAGTCTATCGATATTTTATTACTCGCAGGATTAGGATAAACTAAGAAATCTGCTTTATTCTCTTCTGTTATACTAACTACAGGCTGAACCCCTATAGTAAATACTCCCACACCAGTGAAATCTACATTAGCAGACCAAACCCCACCATCATTAGTCAATGGCACAAAAGAAGGAGTTAACCCTAATTCGAATGTAGGATTTTCTAGATAGACGATTCCTGGTTGTACACCATTATCTAAAAATCCTGTTTCATCATAAACTTGAACCAATACTGAACCCACGTCACCCGTTTCTTCATAACCCCAGGTTCTAGCTATTCTTCCACTCAAGAATACATCATCACCCCAGGCCCATTCTAAATCACCATTTCCTGTTCCCCATAAAAGAAACTCTCCATCATTAATATCACTCGGCTCACTCATTCTTATAATCCCTCTTCCCTGCGCATCTAAGTGCTTATCATACTCCGTAACCTGACCTATACCTGCTACCTCTTCATTATATAATTCATCTTGCGTATATCTCTCCAATCCATCTGCAGGAGCACTGTACTTGCTAGACAGATAATTTCTTACCAGTATCGTATGTGCCTCATATAAACGCTCAGAATACAAAATCTGCTCAGCTATCATCCCTGCACCATATCTATTCCCGAAATCTCTTCCGAAGTTAACTTCTATCACATCTTCAACATCCCTAATAACTTCATTTACAGCTCTTCTGTCTACATTCCCGTTTACATAACTATCTAAGAATTTATTGGCAGAATTATTATGATACTGCATACCGTGAATAGTAGCTGTATTTATACCGGGAACGAATGTGGTGTTTAGCCCTAAGGTTTCATTATTCATGTTATCATAGATAATACCTGTAGTATTAAATCCATCTTTCCATGGATGTACTATGAATCCATTGGCCTCTCTAGCAGAAGCCAACCATCCGTATTCATTCCATAGCGTATAACCGTCAGGGTTATTCTCAGCACTAGCCACTAAAAATGCAGTCAAATTTTCTTTTACGGCTATTTCGTTTGTTCTTAAAAAAGCACTGTCTCCAGTAAGTAAAAATACCGGTTGACCATTAAATAAATCAGAGCTTTCTACGTAAAATGGTTTGTGGGCATCTAAGTCCTGCGTTGCAATAGCTCCATTTCCACTCACATCCTCCCAATACCCCACTAAATCTCCATCGGCTATACTAGTATCGCCTTCTTCATTATATAAGCCCTCATTAGCCATAAACCAATAAGAAAGCTCATCCTGATTACCAACTCCTCCTGGGCCATATATACCTAGTGGTTCTGGACTTTCATTATAAGCTATAGAAAGCACGTAACTCTCTTCTGTAGGAGTTCCTAATTCATCAGTGGCCACATTATTAGGAATATAAACCGTAACCTCTCCGAAAGCCAAAGGTGTAATAGTTAATTCATAATTCACAGGACCTCCGGTTAAATCTGTTATAGAAGCATTAGTCACTATAATTTCATCTATAGTTAGCGTCTCCGCAGAGACATAGTTTAGGTTCTTATAGAACCTTACATCCATAGTCGTCTCTCCATAGATTTCACCTGATTCATTCTGTGGAATAATAGATGCTTTGGCTGGAAAATAGTATGTCTCTGAGTCATATAAATCAGACTCCCATAACCCTCTTCCATAAGTAGCTCCTCTAATTCTGCTTGATTCTATATCTTCTCCGTAATATATTTCCAGTTCATTAACATTTACAGCCGGAGGCAAATTCCCTCCAGAGAACGGCACCCACTCTGTCATAGTAGCATCCTTGAAGAATACTCCCAGTTCAGTACCAATGTATAATCCTTCATCAGAATTTTTGTCATACACAATGCTATTTATAACTACATCTGGGAAATTCTCATCTGTCATTAATTCCCATGAATCTCCTTTATCTGCGCTTTTATAAACCTCTCTAAAAAATGCCATATAAAGAATATTCTCATCATAAGGATGTGCCTCTAAATCATCTATCGTTAAATTGAATTGTGGAAGGCTAGTCGATAAGTTTATCCATTCAGATTCGGGATCATTAATGTTGTCTTTTCTAAATAGTTTTCTCGTCAATTTAGAAATATACATCGTCTCAGGATTAACTATGGACTGACAGATTTCATTAATATTAGCCCCATCGTTACTAATTAAATTCTCTGACATTCTTTCCCATTCTACATCGTCTATGTTTTGAGTTTTAATGTTATCACATCTCCAAAGGTTTAAATAACCCAAGAACATTGTATTTGAGTTTGAGTTGTCTAATTTATATGGAGTTACCCAAAGACCATTTTCATCTATACCACCTAACCCATTTCTTCCGCAAGCCTGAGCTGAATAATTCGGGCCAGTTCTTCTAATTTCACCGTTTTGAATGGCTCCATAAAAATAATCAGGATCTTCCTGGTCATACATACACTCCATTCCATCTGCACCTATTCTTCTTTCCCATTTAGTTCCTATCCACTCACTTGTCCCATTATCCTGAAAACCGGTAAGTACGTTATTAACTGAATGAGGAGATTGTCCTAGCTTATACATTTGACTAATCACCATTCCATTGGACTGGTCTTTCCATATTGTATTATTTTCTCTCTCGTAGATACCTCCATCATTTCCTAACCAATAATTCCCCGTGTGCGGACTGAAGGCACTCGCATGGTGATCTACATGTACATAGTTGTCAGAGGCCTCAAGCCATGTAACTCCTCCATCTTGTGACCTTAATACTCTAACTCCTGCTACATAAACATCCAACGCATCATTGGGGTTAGCTGCTATGGTTAAATCATACCACGCCTGACCTCCACTGGCATCATTAGACCAACCTAAAATATTAGGAGAATCTGACATTTCTTCCCATGTTTCTCCAGCATCAGTACTTCTAAACAATGCTCTAAAATCAGTAGAATTGGCAGCACATACATAAACCCAATCAGGCTCTGCGGGAGTTACGGCTATTACCGATCGAGAAGAAAATGAAATACTTCCAGACTGATATTCGAATGTAACACCTCCGTTCGTACTTTTATAAAACGAAGTACTACCAGTAGCATAGACTATATCTGGATTTGTAGGGTGAAGCTTTATATCTTTAAAATTATTAGTTGGAGAAACCAATGACCACGAATCTCCCCCATTTGCAGTTCTATATACCCCGTCATTAGAAGCGGCCAGAAGTATATCTGTATCATCTGGGTTCACCACCATCATTCCTATCACTAAATCTGGCATACCAAATCCTGGTGAGCTCCATGTTTCTCCGCCATCCAAAGACTTCCAAACACCTAACCCTGGTGCATCAGCAGAGTCTCTATCTCCTGTCCCTATATAAATAATATCTGGATTATTTGGGTCTACTATTATAGCAGAAATCCCAAGAGTTGGCAGATCATCAGTGAGAGACTCCCACCATTGCCCACCATTTGTAGTTCTCCATAACCCTCCTGCTGGGGCTCCTGCGTAAATAGTAAGAGGATCCGTTGGATGAAATTCTATAGCATTTACTCTTCCTACACCTGGAATATCATCTCTAGTAGTAGCTCCATCTAAAATAGGGCCTAACTGCTCCCAATTTCCTGATAAAGACCTCTGAGCTGTATACTCCTGAACTTGACGATACGCGTCATTATACTGAGCAGCCGAACGAATGGTACCATCTTCATTTAATCTTTTCTGAGCCCAATATTCCCATCTTTTGAACGGCTTGTAACCATCTCCTTTCTCGTGCTCCTTTCCTTCCCAATATTCATTAAACTGAGCTTGTAGTTCGTGAAAATTTGTAGTGGGGTCTTGCATAAGTGCTGTCCAGTCTGGATGCTCATCTTGCGCAAAAAGGGAAAAAGAAATTAGAATAAATAATGGTGTAAGAAATCTCATTTAATAAGGTATTTCTTCCAAATTTAATTCAACTGAGTCTGTAAAGGTGTTCAAATTATAAAATATTGCGCTGCAATGTTTAAATCCTAATTTATCACGTCTACCATTCCTTTCCGGAAATGTAAACAGTTCCTTTAAAATGAGCTACTTCCACATCATATTGGTTAATCACTTTAATGTGATAAATCCCAATTTTATGGTTCAAACTCACTTCGTTTACATCTGTAGATAAAACGTCATTTAAAAATACTTTTTGAACATGACTAATACTCGTCTCTACACTCACGGCCTGTCTTCCATGAGCGTTAGCAGAAAACGCCAGAGCGCTATCTCCAAGGGCATAAGCGATTCCTCCATGAGCTATTTCAAACCCATTTAACATCTCTTCCTTAATGGTAGTTTTAAGATTTACTTTGCCTTTTTCAAGGTGAATTACTTCCAGCCCCAACCAATTGCTAAATTGGTCTTTAGTCAGCATAAGCTCTACTATTTCATCGGGTTTTTTCATGGACTTTCTTGGAATTGAAGTTCGAATAACTTCTTATACTGACCGTCATGGCTAAGAAGTTCCTTGTGAGACCCATGCTCTATTATTCTTCCCTTTTCTAAGACGACTATTTTATCCGCTTGTTGGATTGTACTTAATCTGTGGGCGATAATTATAGAAGTTCTCCCCTTCGTTAATTTCTCTATGGCAGACTGAATAAGCTCTTCACTTTCAGTGTCTACAGATGATGTAGCTTCATCTAAAATAAGAACGGAAGGATTTGCTACATAAGCTCTAATAAATGCTATTAACTGCCTCTGACCAGAACTGAGCATCACTCCTCTTTCTTTCACATTATAATCATAACCTCCTGGCAGTGCCATAATAAAATCATGAGCTCCCACTATTTTAGAAGCTTCTATTACTTGCTCTCTGGAAATATCTTTATTGCTAAGAGTAATGTTATTGTAAATGGAATCTGAAAATAAGAATACTTCTTGGAGGACTACACTTATCTGAGACCTTACAGTATCAAGCGTATAATTTCTTATATCCTGATTATCTAGTGATATGGTTCCTTTTTGGAATTCATAAAATCTGCTAAGAATATTAACGATAGAAGATTTACCAGCACCTGTGGCGCCCACAAAAGCCACTGTTTCTCCTGATTTGACTTCCAAATCTATTTCTTTAAGGACATAATTATCTTCTACATAAGCAAAAGACACTTTATCGAATGAAATGTTTCCTTCTAGCTTTCTATCTATGGTTCCAGTGTCATCTAAAAGCTCATCTCTTTCAAACATCGTAAACACTCTTTCTGCATTTACTATTCCCATCTGAAGCACATTAAACCTATCTGCCAGCATTCTTATAGGTCTGTAAAGCATATTAATAAAGAGTATCATAGCTATTAAAGCAGGAATCGTTAGATGCTCAGAAAGCACTTCTCCTGCTCCATACCATAGTAATAGAGCCATACTGGTAGCAGACAGAAGTTCTACGAATGGAAAAAACACTGCATAAGCCCACACAGATCTAATGTGTGCATTTTGATGTTCTTTATTTATCTGTTTAAATTTAGCATACTCCTTCTTCTCTCGATTGAATAATTGAATGATGGACATCCCAGTAATATGTTCTTGAGTGAATACATTTATCTTATTCGCTTGGTTACGTACTTCGGTGAAAGCTTTTTTAATCGCTTTTTGGAAGATTCTGGTTCCAATCAATAATACAGGAATTGGAATTAAAACCATCAAGGTGAGTTCCACACTGATAAACATCATAGCTGATATTACCACAATGAGTTTAACTATATCTCCTAGAATAGTTAAGATTCCATTGCTAAATATCTGAGCTATCCCGTCAATATCACTTATCAATCTTGTAACAAAAGACCCAACGGGTGTTTTATCAAAAAATTTAAGTCGAAACTTGAGTACTTTTCTATAGAGCTTTTCTCTTAAATCGAGTGTAACAGACTGAGCCACCAAATTAGATAAATAGGTCTGATAATATTGAAGAACTGTTTCAATCATAAGGACGCCTAACATCCCCAGAAAATAGGGGATTAAAATAGACGCATCATTATTCTCAAATGCATTATTAAGCCCGTTTTTTATAAGAAAAGGTCTAACCACACTTAAAAATGCAAGAGACAGAATTATGATTCCCGTGAGGATAAATGTATTCTTGTATGGCCCTATCCCTTTGAAAACTTTCCAGAGAACTCCAAAATCAAATACTTTTCCTGTGGCCGTCTTTTTACTCATTAATATATGGATACTTAATCTTGACTAAATATAACCCTTGTGCAGGAGCTGAAAGTCCCGCTTCACTCCTGTTTTGGCTATTTATAATTTCTTGGAACTTAGATAATGAAGTAATTCCTTGGCCAACGCTCATAAGTGTTCCTACCACTGCCCTTACCATATTTCTTAAGAACCTATCTGCAGTAATGTGAAAAATCAACTGATCACCTTTCTGCTCCCAGCGTGCCTCTGACACATCGCATAACGTGGTTTTATTGTCAGAACCTGCTTTGCAAAAAGCGCCAAACTCTTTAGTAGAAAGAAGAAGTTCAGCAGCTTCATTCATAGCTGCTATATCTAAGTCTAGTCTAAAATAATGTGACAGTCCGTTTACGAAAGGATTCTTCTTTTGATGAATCCAGTATTCATAAGACCGCGCTGAAGCATCAAATCTAGTGTGGGCCTCATGAGCTACTTCTCGGATTCCATGAATACTGATATCTAATGGAAGAATACCGTTTAAAGCGAAAGCCAACTTTTCAGGATTTTCTACTCCTTCATGGTCAAAATGAAGAAAAAACTGCTTGGCATGAACTCCTGCGTCTGTTCTTCCGCAACCAGTTACTGCAGTTTTGCAACGCAGAATTGTAGACAAACCGTCCTCTACACTCTCCTGAACAGTAGCAGCATTATTCTGCCTCTGCCAGCCATGGTAAGCTGTTCCTAAATAAGATAACTCTATGAAATACCGCATTTACATATTCCTTCTGTACTGGCCTCCTACCTCAAACAGAGCATCAGTAATTTGTCCCAAACTACAATGTTTAGAGGCCTCCATGAGTTCTGTGAACATATTTTTATTGGTAATAGCAGCCTCCTGTACTTTTTTAAGTGCTTTTTCTCCTGTACTAGCTCCTACTTTATGCAGCTCATTCAGCATAGAAATTTGATATTTCTTCTCTTCCTCTGTAGCTCTAATAACCTCTCTAGGAAGTACTGTAGGCGAACCTTTAGAACTCAAGAAAGTGTTCACTCCGATGATAGGAAATTCACCTGTGTGCTTTAAAGTCTCGTAATACAGACTCTCTTCCTGTATCTTAGAACGCTGATACATCGTCTCCATAGCTCCGAGAACTCCTCCTCTTTCTGTGATTCTGTCAAACTCCAATAGAACCGCCTCTTCTACCAAGTCTGTTAAGTCATCTATTATGAAACTTCCTTGTAAAGGATTTTCATTTTTAGCCAATCCTAACTCTCTGTTAATGATTAATTGAATGGCCATAGCTCTTCTTACACTTTCTTCTGTAGGAGTAGTGATGGCTTCATCATAAGCATTTGTATGAAGAGAATTACAGTTGTCATAAATGGCATAAAGCGCTTGCAGCGTAGTTCTTATATCATTAAAATCTATCTCCTGTGCATGTAGAGATCTTCCACTAGTTTGGATATGATACTTGAGTTTCTGAGCCCTAGAATCTGCCCCATATTTTTTCTTTAATGCCTTGGCCCATATTCTTCTAGCTACTCTACCTATTACGGCATACTCTGGATCTATTCCGTTACTAAAAAAGAAACTTAAGTTAGGTCCGAATGCATTGATATCCATCCCTCTGCTCAGGTAATACTCTACGTATGTGAACCCGTTAGACAGGGTAAATGCTAACTGAGTAATAGGATTAGCTCCAGCCTCTGCTATATGATAACCACTGATAGAGACAGAATAGAAATTTCTTATTTTCTGATCTATAAAGTACTGCTGTACATCTCCCATTAGCCTTAGGGCAAATTCTGTGGAGAATATACATGTGTTCTGAGCTTGGTCTTCTTTTAGAATATCGGCTTGTACTGTTCCTCTGACTACAGAGATAGTCTTTATTTTTATCTCATTATACACTTTAGTAGTAAGAACTTCGTCTCCTGTAATACCTAAGAGCATTAATCCTAACCCATCATTTCCTGCAGGAAGTTCTTCTTGGTAACGTGGTCTTTTTAATCCGTTGTCTTCCCATTTGCGTAGCAATGCTTTTTCGACATCTTCTTCTAGCCCATTTTCTTTAATGTACTTCTCACACTGCTGATCGATAGCTGCATTCATAAAGAAACCAAGCAACATAGGTGCTGGACCATTTATAGTCATGGAAACTGATGTGCTAGCTAGCGCTAAATCAAATCCAGAATAGAGTTTCTTCGCGTCATCTAAACAGCAAATACTTACTCCTGCATTACCAATCTTACCATAAACATCTGGTCTTACTCCAGGATCGTTTCCATAAAGCGTTACAGAATCAAACGCTGTACTTAATCTCTTCGCTGGAAGACCAGCTGAAACGTAGTGAAATCTTTTATTGGTTCTTTCAGGCCCGCCTTCTCCAGCAAACATTCTCGTAGGATCTTCGCCCTCTCTTTTGAAAGGATAAATTCCTGCAGTGAAGGGAAATTCTCCAGGGAAACTTTCCTGAAGATTCCATTTTAACACATCTCCCCAAGATCTGTACTTAGGGACTGATACTTTTGGAATATCCGACTGAGAGAGTGATGTAGTATGTGTTTTAATCTCTATTACCTTATCTCTAACCTTGAAAGAATAGATGTCGTCTTGGTATAATTTCTTTTTATCCTCCCAGCCTTGGATTATCTTCCAGTTATGCGGATCTAGATCTAAAAGCAGCTTATCCATTTCTTCCTGGATGCTATCTCTAAGAGTGTCGGATGTGTTTTCTAAAACTTTATGGTATCCATATAATTTCTCTGCTACTTCTACTTGCTTCTCTACCCAAGAGTCGTATTCTCTGTTACTTTCAGCTATCTCTGATAAGTACCTAGTTCTTTTTGGAGGAATAACCCAAATCTTCTCACTCATTTCCTCTGTAACTTCGAAGGTTGAGTTTAATTCGGCATCTGTATTCTCTACAATCTTATCCATTAGGGCTCGATAAAGAGCATTCATTCCTGGGTCATTAAACTGACTAGCTATGGTTCCATAGACAGGCAAATCCTCATGTTTTACAGACCAGAGTTGATGATTTCTAACATATTGTTTTTTCACATCTCTAAGCGCATCTAAAGCTCCCCTCTTATCAAATTTATTTATAGCTACTATATCGGCAAAATCCAACATATCAATCTTCTCTAGCTGTGTGGCCGCTCCAAACTCTGGAGTCATTACATATAAGGCTGCATCTGAGTGTTCCATAATTTCGGTGTCACTCTGCCCTATTCCGCTAGTTTCTAAAATTATTAAATCATAATTAGCCGCTTTAAGTATTTCTAGGGCTTCATTTACATGTTTACTAAGTGCTAAATTCGATTGTCTAGTAGCCAAAGAACGCATGTAGACTCTATCATTTTTAATAGCATTCATACGAATTCTATCTCCAAGTAGTGCTCCTCCCGTTTTTCTTTTGGATGGGTCTACAGAGACTATAGCTAGCGTTTTGTCTTTAAAATCTATAAGAAATCTTCTTACTAGTTCATCCACTAGTGAGCTTTTCCCTGACCCTCCTGTTCCTGTAATTCCTAGAACAGGTGTTTTCTTTTGGCTCGCTATCTGATGAACCTCATTCAGCTCTTTTTCATGATTCTTAGGAAAATTTTCTGCTGCAGATATAAGCGTAGCAATGGCTTGCACTCCCTTATCTGCTAATTTATTTACTTCTCCATTTAAAAACTCACCTGTAGGAAAATCGCACTGCTGAACTAAATCATTAATCATTCCTTGCAGTCCCAGCTTCCTTCCATCATCTGGATGGTAAATTCTAGTGACTCCATATTCATGAAGTTCACTTATTTCATCCGGAAGAATGGTACCACCACCTCCACCGAAGATCTTTATATGTTCAGCGCCATTCTCTTTTAATAAGTCGTACATAAATTTGAAATACTCCATGTGACCACCTTGGTATGAGGTCATGGCTATAGCCTGAGCATCTTCCTGAATAGCAGTATTAACTACTTCTTCTACACTTCTATCATGGCCTAAATGAATCACTTCACATCCTGTAGACTGAATAATTCTTCTCATGATATTAATAGCTGCATCATGCCCATCAAACAGGGAGGCTGCTGTCACTATTCTAATTTTATTCTTTGGCTTATAAGGAGAAACTGGTTCCATTTTGGGCAATGATTTATGTGTACAAAATTAAAATTATACTCGCAGGTATAACTCACTTCTTCATGTAGTTTTAAAAGCAAAAAAAGCCACCTGCTTTCACAGGTGGCTTTCGATAAATTAATTAATTGTTTTTTACTCACATAATGAACCAAATACCGATAAAAATATAGCTATATCCCCTGTGCTTACACTTCCATCAAAATCTAAATCTGCGATGCAATTTTCGCTACATCCAAAATCACCTAGAAGACCCGTTAAATCATAAATATTCACCATTCCATCGGAATTTACATCCCCAATACACATATAAATCTCGTCTCCTTCTACATCTCCATCACAGTCATTATCCAGACCCTCTCTAGTCCCTGGCGCTCCAACGAAAATATCCCCATTGTTGTCATCACAATCTCCAGCAACGGTAACATAACCGTTAGGCCCTCCTTCACATGAGTCTTGAGAAACTAAGTCATCTCCAAATCCATCTGAATCTTCATCTGCGTAATAAGTTACTGTTGCCAATCCTTCGTCTGTATTACCATCACAGTTGTCGTCTATTCCATTACATGTTTCAGAAGCTTCTGGATTGATTTCAGAGTTCATATCATCACAATCTAAGCTGTTTTCAGAATAACCAGCAGGTGGGACTGGACTGCACTCAACAATACTATTATTGATATCTCCGTACCCATCGGTATCAGAATCTAAGTAAAATGTAGTTCCTGCCATTACAGCAACAAACCCTGTTTTTGTCTCAGAATCTATTTCAGTTCCATTTCCAACAGTTAATATCACGTCATATATTCCAGCTGCATTATATGTAATTACCGGATTTTGATCTGTAGACGATGAAGGTGTTCCACCGGGGAAATTCCAATCCCAAGTGGAAATAACACCAGAGCTAGCATCATTGAAATTTACAACTTCACCTTGACAGATGTTAGTTGGCCCTCCAACGAAATCAGCAAAATCCCCTTGTGCGACAGCCATGCAAGAACCGATGGCAGTTAAGGTGTTATGATACTCCACATTAACGATATCCGTAATATTAGACACACACACATCAGTTCCAGTTAAACCACTGTAATAAACTCTCACCATAGGAGCAGGAGCTAAATTTTTTGCTATGCTTTCATCATTGTAAGATAATCCAATCACTTTAGTACCTCCCAAAGTAGACTGAGGAGTCATAGTATAATCAACAGTATATAAATTTTCGACTGATAATATCTCTAACCCACTCAATTCAAATTCATACCCAACTATTCTATTGTCGGGGTTTAAAACGAATACATCAACATAGCCGTCAGTAGTGTTGATTTCTCCAATACTTAACGTTGTAGTTTGGTTTTGGTTGGTTACCTCAGAAATCCACTCACAGTGATTGTGAGCTCCAAATTCGTCAATGTAATTCGTTCCATAAATAGCACATCTAGATAATGCTGCTGCATCTGAAACAGTAATAGCATTGTCTGAATCCATATCGGAACATGGCGTAACCTGAGTATCATTTCCTAAAATATCATCTACATAAATCTGAGCATCCGTAGATTCAATCTCTAAACTCAAGTTAGCATCTCCTCTAACCACTAAACCAGGACAATCACCATTACAATCTGGTTGAGCATCACCAAAAGGCTGACCTAAACAATCTGTCGGCACCGCGCATGACCCAACTGGTTCTACATTAAAATCGATGATATTTCCATCCACATCTCTTCCAAATGAAAAACACACTTGAGCCCAGTTGTTATCGTACCTTAACTCATACCTCCCATTATTATCAGGAGACTGAGTCCAATTAGTTCTAACCACTAATGTCCAGGCTCCTGCTGCCAGAGTGGTAACATCCACCCACTGACAAGCTAATCCAGAACTATAATAATCCCCACAACCAGCAGAAATACCCATATTGTTACACCCATATTTAGCTGTACCTCCATCAGAGCATTCTAAATCAAGCACACAGAATCCATTTTTAAATCCTATTTCAGGATATTCTACTCCTGAATTATCGTATAAAATATATTCTGCATATCCTTCGTAATGGTAATGACCATGACAAGGGTCAAACTCGAATTGGTCTGTATTATCACTTTCCTGACCTATAAAATAATCTTGAGTTCCTATGTTTTTTATGTGAGTAGTGAAACGAACGATATCTCTATCTCCAGTTCCGGCTATACATCCTTCCTGGATGTAACAATCATCAGGCTGAATATTCGTAAGTGATGTCAAGTATGTTGACGTTTGAAGAACACTTTGTAACACATATAAGTCAGGACCTAAATTACTACACTCAGGGTCTCCATTATAGTAACATGTTCCGCCACCGACTGTAGCTAAAGGCTCAAAGTTACAGGCATTAATATCTAAACACCCGCTAATAGCTCCTACAAAACTGATACTAAAATCAACATCTCCAGGGCAATCATCGCTTTGATCTCCAATTCTGATATAGTAGTCTAAACCAGCCTCAAAAAGAGGGTTAACATTCGACTGAGGAGTACAACTTATATCATCATCATTATAATAAATCGTAGCTTCATTTGTATCATCCCAAGGAAGACCTTGACAATAGTCATAGACCCAGATCGTAGTGTTACATATAGCAGTACCACACGTAGTAATATTATACTGCCCCGTTACTGCCGGAGAGAAAATAAACCAAGTATTGTCGTAAATTGCAGTGTTAGTTCCTTCAACTGCTACTATAGCATCAAAGCAACTAGTTCCTACGGGACAGTTTAAAGGGGTCGTTTCACCAGTTCCATAACCGCTGCTGTTGATTATTTCTACTCCGTTTAAAGTTAAAGAGTAATACGCTCCTCCCAATAGGCCATCTCCGTATGAATCACTCATAATGAAAGAATGACATCCTGAAGTTAGACAAACTGAACTTGTAGAAGTTCCTGCAGGCATATCTCCTAAAAGAACTTCGGCTATTGTGTTTCCATTATCGTCTAAAAGCACATAAGATATTTCTTGAGGATAATTATCAGAGACTACGGTAATAAGTAAATTATCTCCATCTGCTGATTCTACAGTTACGGATGATGAATTAAACAATGTTCCATCCGATATAGTCAAGGTAACAGTGTAAGTTCCGATTAGACCAAGTACAAAAGAAACGTCAGCACCAGTATCAGATAACGTTTCTGGGCCACTCACGTCCCAAGCATAAGACTGGGTGTTTCCAGTACTGCTATTCGCTGAGAAACTTAAAGAACCTACAGGACAAATATCTAAACTAGAAGCTGAAATAACCGCAACTAAAGGAGGATAAGAACAAGAACCGTCATCTATAGTAGCCGCATCATCATAATTATCAGCTTGAATATCCATACAGCCAGCACAAGAAACATAATCACAGCCACTATCGATAGTGGCTGTCTCTAGATAGTTACAAGCTGCGACATCAGTACACCCTGCACAACTTAAATACTCACAAGAGCCATCATCGCTTCCTGCTAACGGGTTAAAATTACAAGAAGCCGGATCATTACAACCAGGTGGCGCCAAATATGGCAAACAAAATGCATGAATTACTAAATTATCGAAGTCAGGTTCTCCTAATTGAGCTATAATTACTCCGTTTTCATCTTGGAGGCTGTAGTTTCCGTCCACAGCGCAGCCATAAGCTGTGCCATTTAAGCCATCTCCAAAAGTATCTCCTATTCTTAACTCGTAGCATCCGTCTGCTAAAGAAGTAAGTTCTATAAATTCTGTCAAATTAGCTAAGTTTCCAGAGGGAACTCCGATTATCTCGGTACCCATATCATCATAAACCCCCCAGCTGGTTTCGCTTCCCCAACAGTCTGTATTCAAGGTAAAGGTGACATCCGTTTGGGCATTTAAACTAATGCCACTAACAAAAAAAAGAACAACGGCCGTTATTCTCAGAATGTGATTTTGATTCATAATAAGATTAATTTGGTTAATAGGTTATATCCAAAGTTAACGAATTTATCTTAACCACAACTTTTTATTGATTTCCGAATAAAATATTATCTTCGGCCACCAATTATGCAACCTTAATACTATTAATTTGGTTTTAGTAATTAATCATGTTTCAATAACCATGGGAAAAAGAACTCTTACACTTGCTGCTTTTTTAATTTTCAGCTCGATAACTATTTTAAATGCTCAACTTAACCTCGTTTGGGAAGCCCATGTCATCCATGACTATCCAACTTTAGCTGATGCAGAAGGTGATATAGAGGTTTTTGCTTTAGATGGTTATATAACTTGGCGGTTATATGCCATTATGGAATACGGTGATGTTGACACCCCTGATTTTCTGACCTCGGTTCTTGGTTCTGGATCTGCAGATTTAGATACTTTACAAATCACATTTGACTGCTGTCCTTATCAAAATACTCAATCAGGACAACAAGTGGTGAGTGGCTCGAACATAAGTCCCTTCCTGTTAGATTTTTTTCCAGCTTTACTTTATGACTCTTGGATAACCCTGGGCATGGACTCAACATCAGATGCTGGTGGAGTTACATTTTTCCCTAGCCCTCCTTGGCAAAATGATTTTGAAGAATGCCTTGCAAATCAGATTTATGATGATAGTTTTAATGGAAGCTCTTGGTTCACTCTTCCTGGAAGCGCTAACGGATTTGCGGATGGAGATCCAGGCACTAATCTTGAAAACAGTGTTCTACTTGGACAGTTTACAGTTCCTCAAGGCTGTCAACTAGCGCAGCAGGGCGATGGAGATAATGGATCTTTGTGCATCAATTATTTTCCAGATAGTGATTTTGATCTTGACGTGGAAATAGAATGTCTAAGTTTGCCGCCATTAGACCCATGCATTAACAACCCCTTAATTTCCTCTTTAACCGAATCGTCCCCGGTCCTTTGTTTTGACGAATGTGATGGAACTGCACTTTTTACTTACAGCGGAGGCTCTGAAGACTTATCTACTACTATAGACCAATTAGATGCCGTAAATGACGGTTTTGGCGGCTACTCTGGTCTATGCGATGGGGAGCACATAATTACTGTCACGGATAATATAACTTTGGATGGTGATGGTAATGCTTGTTTTATAACGGACACTGTAACTATTACACAACCCTCTGCTCCTCTTGAAGGAACTTTCTCTCTAATCACGGATGTAGCTTGTGCTAATGACAGCATCGGTTTAGTAGAAATTGTGGTTACCGGAGGAACCCCTTACACTGTTGGAGACCCGTACATAGCAACTACTAGTTATGGAGTTAATTATGAATTTGTAGCCCCTAACATTATTCGATTTGATTCATTAGGTATTCAAAGTGGAATCGCTTTTAGTGTGTTAGACTCAAACGGATGTGAAATTAACTTCACACAAGATGTAGGTCCTTTAGGCGCATTAACTGCCTCTGGAGTGCCTACTGATGTAAGTTGTTTCGATCAGGGAGATGGCTCAATTTTACTTACGGTAAATGATGGTTTACCAAACCCTACATTCACTTGGACTCCAGCTGTAAATAACGAGACAAGTCCAACAGACTTAGTCCCTGGAGTCTACTCTGTGGTTATAGACGATGGAGATAGCTGTCCTATAGAACTGGAATTTACGATTAATCAACCTGATGCTTTTGCTATTGAAAACGCCATACCTAATCATGTTGATTGTTTCGGAGAGTGCACTGGTAGTGTCACATTTGATGTGATCGGGGGAACCGAACCTACTGTTACTTCTTTTATTCAAGGAGTTTCCAATATAAACAATGGAGAGTTCTGTGCTGGTAGTTTAATCATAGAGGTTAGAGATGAGAACATGTGTTTTGCTACGCAGACTATTATTATAGCTCAGGGTGATGAAATAATATTTAATGCTCTCATAGCGGATATTCAATGTCCTAATGGAACAGATGGAGTTATAGACATTAGTGGCCGAGATGGCGGTACTGGAGAACTCACACCTTCTATCGACCCAGTAATCCCCTTTGATAATTTATCTAGTAGTTTTTTAAATGTAGGCGGAGATACTTATATACTCACTATTACTGACGAGTTAGATTGTTCGAATGACACTACGATTATTATGACTGCGCCAAACGGATTTATTCCTACTGTAGAGCTTACTGATGTAAGCTGCTATGGATTTTCAGATGGTACTGTCGAAGTGCTAGTATCGGGAGGATCTGGAGAGGTTACTTATTTCTTAAATGAGGAGAACCCAACTACTGAAGGTTTATTTGAGAATCTAGATATAGGAAATTATACGATTAGCGGAATTGACGAAGCTGAATGTCCATTCAGTATAGAAGAGCCGGTAACGATAGAAGAGCCAAGCCCAATAGTTATTACAGAACTAATAGCTACTAGTCCAGGCTGCGGTGGAGGAAACACTGCTACTGCGTCTATTTCCATTGAAGGTGGAACTCCTCAATATTTAATTGGATGGAATTTAAACCCTCCTACTCCCAATAATAATTTAGCCTTAGGACTTTCTGGTGGTGATAATTCGGTTCAAATCATAGATGCTAATCTATGTTTAACAGACAGTACTTTTACTATAGACCAGCCTGCTGAGATTAGTTATACTTATGGAATTGATTCTGTTTTCTGTACTGGAATGTGTAACGGTATTTTCACTCTAATACCTGCGGGAGAAGGTGCTTCTACAGGAAATATGACAGTTACATATGAAGATGATCTTAACGTTGATTTCTTTACTGCGAGCAACGTGTGCGAAGGACAATATCCTTTTCTAATAACAGACAGCCTCGGCTGTTTCTTCAGAGATACTATTTTTATGGTACCTACAGTAATTTCAGATATCGAGTTTACAGTATTTACTACTCCAGTTTCATGCTGGAATGAGGCAGACGGAACTGCCACTGCAGCAGTGATAGGTGGTGAACTCCCTATTTCTTATGCATGGCAAAGAGACGGTGTTACTATTCAAGAAACGACTACTGCTATAGGGTTAATAGAAGATTTCTACACGATTACTATAACAGATTCTTTGGGATGTACATTCTCTGAGGATTTATTCATAGACCCTACAGAGGGATGTTTCTTTATTTCTAATGCGATTACTCCTAACGGTGACGGCTATAATGATGACTGGGTTATTGGTGGTTTAGAATACTTCCCCGAAGCTAAAGTGGAAGTATTCAATAGATGGGGACAACAAGTGTTCGAGTCTATAGGGAATTACACGAATTGGGACGGGAAATACAATAGTAATAAACTACCAGTTTCAGATTATTACTACGTAATTACTTTCGACCCCGACTCTACTCCCTTAACAGGAACAGTTACTATTAAGTATTAAAAAACACCTTGACTTTACTCTTATGAAAGCTTTTAAAATACTTGCTACTACTCTTCTAATTTTACTGTGCTCTTGGTCTTCCTTAGAAGCTCAACAGTTATTTAGAAGAACTCAATATGTTTTCAATCCATACCTAGCTAACCCTGCGGTGGCTGGAACAAAGTCTTTCACCCCAGTTATGGCCTCGTACCGTCAGCAATGGGCAGGTTTTAATGGAGCTCCTACAACTTATACAATTAGTGCACATACTAACCTTCCTAATGGATTAGGAGCAGGAGTTATCATATTCAACGATGATGCAGGTGGTGCTATTTCAAGAACTGGAGCTGAAATTACCGGAAGCTACAAAGTAGATTTAAATAATGAAGATCAGGTTAGTTTTGGTCTTAGCGGAGTAGTTTCTAGATTTCAATTCGATAATAACACTTTAGAAGTTCTAGACCAAAACGATCCAAACTTAGCTGCTGGAATAGAAAACAAGACAAACTTTGACGCTAACTTCGGGTTAATGGTCTATGGTCGGCAATATTTCTATGGGTTTTCTATAGATAGATTATTTCAGTCTGAGGTGGGTATTACTACCATTTCTGAATTAACTAAAAATCAAAATAGAAGGCATTTTAATGTAATGGCCTCTTATGATTATGACATCGATGACAAATTAACCTTCCAGCCTTCTGCGCTCTTAAGATTCACTGGTCTTACTCCAGTTCAGTTTGATGTTCACATGAAAGGGATTTATCAGGAAAGTTTTTGGTTAGGTGTAAGTTACCGTCACCAAGACGCATTAGCACCTTCTTTCGGTATTAAAGTGGGAGATTTCTTGGCAGGATATAGCTATGACATTACCACTACCAAATCTGTAAGAGAGTTAAGTCCACATACCCATGAGATAAATATCGGGTATCGTATTCCTAAAGGAGATCCTCGCTTCAAAAGTAAAAACTCTATTGGAAAAAGAAGAATAAGCAAAAGCAGGCTGAGATAACCACCTTGGCTAGATTTTTAATTTTAAACCTTACAAGAAAATGAAATTTATCAGCACCCTTTCTTTTACTCTTATCTCACTTCTTTCTTTTTCTCAGTATCAGGAAATTATTGTAGTAGAAGTTGACAACAAAGGTCTTGTGCCAGGGAATACTTATCAATTCTACGCTCAGTTTGCCAATGAGAATGATCATGTCCATATTATTTTCGGTGATGATATTAAAGAATTAGTTATCCAATCCACTGAAAAATTCTATCAAAATGAATTTGGAGGAGCTATGTCTTCTAACATTAATCCAAAGCTAGATAGCTTAGATAAAACAGTAAGGTATGATTCATACTTATCAATTGGCAGAACCAACTCACATGAAAATTACCTAAGTAACTTTAATCTAGACTTAAATCAATTCGAATCTGACGGTTCCGGAATACGCACAGATGATGGTGCCTGGTATGTAACTCCCGATCAAGATCAAGCTTACTGTAAAAATGGCAATAAACATGTTTTGATAGCTCAGCTAACTACTAATGGCACTATTACAGGACAGATTAGCATGCAAGGGAAAGACAATAAAGAATCGATATGGAGAGAACTAGCAATTCCTATATCTTCTGAAAACGCTCTTTCAGAAAAGGATTTTATAAAGCTCCGGAAGGCGAATGAAAAGAAATTTAAAAAGACAGGACTTTAAAATAAGTTTTTCTATTTGCTGATATTTTTAGTTCTTTCTAAAATTAAGTGATACTGAATTAATACAATATCTCAAACCTGTAGGATCTGGGCCATCTTCGAAAACGTGACCCTGATGACCTCCACATCTGCTGCAGACAACCTCTACCCTATTCCAACCATAAGCACTATCCTGAATCTCAGTGATGCAAGAATCGTTTAAAGGAATATAGAAACTTGGCCAACCCGTTCCCGATTTAAACTTGGTCGCACTTGAAAATAGAGGCGTATTACATCCCGCGCAAGTATATACTCCTTCTTCCTTATTATTTAATAAATCACCTGTAAATGCACTTTCAGTTCCTTCTTCTCGGAGTACATTGTATTCTTGAGGAGTTAGGTCTTTGCGCCATTCCTCTGCTTTTTTAACTATAGGGTTTAGCTGGTTGTTCGTTTCTTCCCTTTCTTGGATGTTCTGGCCGCATGAACTTAAACAGATTATGGATAAGATGACTATACTTAGAGTTTTCATTAGCATATTATTTGTTTTACTTAATCAACTTAATTTTTCAGCTAGATATTTTCCTGTGACAGATTCGGGATTTTTCACTATTTCTTCTGGCGTTCCTTCCGCTACTATATGCCCCCCATTTTTTCCTCCATCAGGTCCTATATCGATTACCCAATCAGCGCACTTAACTACATCCATATTGTGCTCGATAAGAATAATACTGTGCCCTTGTTTTAACAACGCATTAAAAGAAGCCATCAACTTTTTTATATCGTGGAAATGAAGTCCAGTAGTTGGCTCATCAAAAATAAACAAGGTATGCTTAGGGCTAGTTTTAGCTAAAAATGTAGCCAGCTTTATCCTTTGTGCTTCACCTCCACTTAATGTACTGCTACTTTGACCAAGAGCCACATACCCCAGCCCCACATCCTGGAGAGGAATTAATTTCTTCAGTAATCTATTGACAGTCGTATCATTTTTCTGTTCTGTAAAGAATGTAACCGCATCATCGATAGTAAGATTCAGGATATCTGAAATGCTCTTTTCCTGATACTTTATTTCTAAGACTTCATCCTTAAACTTATTTCCATCGCATATATCACACTTTAGTTTAACGTCTGCCATAAATTGCATAGAAATGGTAACGTCACCTTCTCCCTGGCAGGTTTCACATCTACCACCGACAACATTAAAAGAAAAATGAGATGGCTTATATCCTCTCGACTTAGCTAATGGTAGAGATGCATACAATGCCCTAATATCATCATAAGCTTTGACATAGGTGACAGGATTAGACCTACTCGATTTCCCTATAGGGTTCTGGTCTATATATTCTACCTGTTTTATCGTATTTACATCACCTTCTATTCCATCAAAGTCTCCATTTTTTTCAGTGTACTCTCCTAATTGTCTTTTCAGGGCAGGATATAGCACTTCACTTACCAGGGTAGACTTTCCTGAGCCACTTACCCCAGTAACAGCTGTTAAGGCTCTTAAAGGGAAGCTCACCGTAACATCCTTCAGATTGAACTGTCTAGCTCCCACTACTGTCACTCTGTCTTTCCAAGACCTTCTTTCAGAAGGCACTACAATCTCTTGTTTTCCTGTTAAGTAGTCAGCTGTTAAGCTGTTTTTTGCGCGTTGCAACGCTTTGTTACCTCCTTCAAAAACCACTTCCCCTCCAAGAGTACCTGCTAAAGGTCCCATATCAATAATATGATCAGATTCTCGCATTATATCCTCATCGTGCTCCACAACTATGACTGTATTCCCAAGTGCTTGGAGTTTTCTCAGAACCACTATTAGATTTTCTGTATCTCTAGGATGTAATCCTATGCTAGGCTCATCTAAAATATACATCGAGCCGACTAAGCTGCTCCCAAGGTTGGTAGCGAGGTTAACACGCTGACTTTCGCCTCCAGAAAGCGTACTAGAAGGTCTATCTAAAGTGAGGTATCCTAAACCGACTTTCTGCAAATACTCCAGTCGTGTTCTTACTTCGAGTAAAATTCTTTTAGCTATTTGGTTTTCTGTTTCAGTAAGCTTAATCTCATGAAAGAATTTAGCGCATTCATCAATCGTAGCCGAGAGCAATTCAGTTATAGGCTTACCTCCTACCAGTACGTATGAGGCATCTTTTCTCAGTCTGGAGCCATTACATTCTGGACAATTCGTTCGACCTCTATACCTGCTGAGCATTACCCTGTACTGAATTTTATACGTCTGTGATTCTATATGAGTGAAAAACTCATTTAAGCCTGAAAAGTATTTAGTTCCCTGCCAAAGCTGAGAATACTGCTCCTCAGAAAGTTCATGAATAGGTTTATGAATCGGGAAGTTTACTTTATCAGCGTTATAAATAACTTGATTTTTCCATTCACTCATTTTTTCTCCTCTCCATGCAGCTACTCCATCATCATAGACTGATTTAGATTTATCTGGGATCACTAAATCTTCATCTATTCCAATCACCTTACCAAATCCTTCACATTTTTTACATGCACCTACAGGATTATTGAAATTGAAAAAATGAATCGTAGGCTCATCAAAAGTTAATCCGTCTGACTCAAATCTATTATTGAACACTTTTCTATCTGATGAATCAGGAAAGAATAACACACATTCTCCTCTACCCTCATAAAAGGCTAAGTCAGTAGAATCCCCTAATCTCTGGAGTTCATCTTCTTTATCCGATGTTTTCAGCCTATCTATAAGCAAGTAAAGACCCTCAAAATCTTTTGGTGGCGTGAGTTCCGCTATCTGAATAAAACTACTCCCATCATAAAGTCGTGTATAGCCCTGCTGCACTAATAACTCTAAATGATTAACCACCTTTCTGTCTGCAGGGATTATAATGGGTGCTGCTAAGACTAATTTCTCACCTACTTTTCTTTCTTTTATATAATTAATCACATCAGTGGTAGACTGTCTTTTAACCACATTACCAGACACTGGAGAAATAGTCGTCCCAGTTCTTACATATAAAAGTTTTAAGTAGTCATAAATTTCGGTAACACTCCCTATTGTAGATCTCGAGTTAGTAGAAATAACTTTTTGTTCTATAGCTATAGCTGGCGCTATTCCTTTTATATATTCTACTTTAGGTTTGTCAAACCGGCCTAAGAACTGTCTAGCATAAGAGCTCAAGCTTTCAACATATCTTCTCTGTCCTTCAGCATATAAGGTGTCAAATGCAAGTGAAGATTTTCCCGAGCCCGATAACCCTGTTATTACTACGAATTTATTCTGAGGTATTTTAACATCTATACACTTTAGATTATGCACCTCTGCTCCTTTAACTTCTATAAACTTCTGTTTAGTACTCAATTTTGAATCTTTTAGAACGTGTAAGATAATTATGATTTAAACCTTTTAACTCTCTCGGTGGTATACCTAGTTAGGGTAATCGGCTAAAGTATTGTATATTTGTAAGACAGAAATTATTTTTCTGTCGCGTTGCAATATTTTAAGATTAGCACCGTTTGTTATAAATACACACTCACAAAACCAACTCATATAGGATAGATTCTACTTTTTTAAACTTATTGATTATTTATTTAAAAGGAGGAACTATGGATTATTCAAAATGCACAGACCAGGAGTTGGTTACACTATATATTTCAGGAAAAGATTTAGCTTTCGAGCAGTTAATGGCTCGTCACAAGAATCGAGTTTACACTAAGATTTACCTAATGGTAAAGGATAGAGAAGTTACTGAAGATATTTTTCAGGATTGCTTTATTAAGGTGATAAACACGCTTAGAAAAGGAAAGTATAATGACGAAGGAAAGTTTCTTCCTTGGGTTTTAAGAATCGCTCACAATCTAGTTATAGACTACTTCAGAAAAGGCAAAAAAATGCCCACAGTAAGAAGTGATGAGAACTACGATGTTTTCTCTACCATTAAACATGAGGATCTTCACATAGAAGATCAAATCGTAAAAGACCAAATCATGGGTGATGTGAAAAAGCTCATAAAAGAGCTTCCACAGGACCAAAAAGAAGTGGTTCTTATGAGAATCTATTACAAAATGAGTTTCAAGGAAATTTCAGTGACATTAGATATAAGTATTAATACTGCTTTGGGAAGAATGAGGTATGCTCTCATTAACTTAAGAAAAATAGTAGATGAGAAAAACATTAACTTATTAGTTAATTAAGCCACACAGTCTCCCTTCAAATTATTTCAACATTAATCCCTGACTCTCAATGAGAGTCAGGGATTTTTTATTTTCAGCTATAAAAGTGTGAAATAGGCACAATATCATAAAAGGAAAACCGTTCTTACTTCAGAAATACTTAAATAACGTATATGGTGAATTTTACCCTCGATGACCTGGCTAGCTTTTCCAGAACAGAACAAAAGTTAATTAACGAAGTAATGGGAATAGAAGATAACACACCTCTACTCTCCCCACGAAAAGAAACAATAAATAACATATTAGGATACAGTAAAGCACTTAGTATTAGAGACTCTAAGTTTTTAAACAAGACTGATTTAATGCTGAACTAAAACCTAATTAAAAAGTAAATTAAGAACCCGAAGGAACGTCCATTCGGGTTTTTTTATGTCAAATAAATCACTTCTCCTGCCGTGTTTTTGGACAGAAACAAGCAAATAACTGACATGCTGAAATCTGAATGAGACATAATTTCTATATGATTTTCAAGCTCTTGATAAGTTTCGATCTGAATTTCTTTATTTAAAAACCCAAACCCTTTGTAAGCATTGTCCTCTATGAGAATCACAGAGTCCTCCTCAACGTTTCTCCCCTTATTCTTAATAAGGAAACTAGTTCTTTCTCCTTTATACTCTGCCAGAGCAGCGGCTATTAATTCACTCGTTACTTCAGATTCATTCTCTTCTTCCTCATCGACAGAAGGCAGCCCCAATCTGCCAAATGGCAGTTCATACTTTTCTCTAAAATCAAACAACCACTGGCGTGCACTAAATGCAGAACTAAAAGCGACTAATGGCTTAGTATTTCCTGTAGTATTTTGCACCGCTAGCCGAGTTCTTCCAAGGCGATCTTTATACTCAAATATTCCGAATTTTCTTTTCGGGTTTTTCTGAGCACTATTATACTTCGGCCATAAATGCTTTATTTCTCGATCTTCTTTTAATGCAGCTATTAGTTCTGTGCCTGTTAATTCAAAATCGATTTCAACTATTTCCTGCATCATAGCCTGTGTTTTAACAGAAGCCATTTTACCACTAAAATGTTGGCGAACTCTCTTTTTTATGTTTTTCGCTTTTCCTACATAGATCACTTTACCACTGGTATTTCTAAAATAATAAACACCAGGAGCCTCGGGAAGTTTATGGTAAGTCTCCTTATTTAAATTCATAGGCAGAAAAGAATCTCCGTTTCCTCTTTTAAGAAAATCATCTAGAACAGATTTATCTTCATCTTTTTGCAACGCTAGATTTAAAAGCTGCTGAGCCATCATAGTATCGTTCATAGCTCGATGAGGATTGTCATTATCTAAGTTAAGATGACTACTTAATGAACCTAAACTATAGGAACTAATCCCAGGAAACATCTTACGGGTATAACGCACTGTGCAAAGTTTAGACATATTAAAAGTATGTCCGGAATTCTCAAAACCAGCCTTGAGAAAGGAATAGTCAAAATTAACATTGTGCGCTACGAAAATAGTATCCTTAAACACCTCGAGAAGTTCCTCTGCGATCTCTTCAAACAAAGGAGCATCTTCTACCATTTCATTAGTAATACCTGTGAGAACAGTAATGTAATTCGGTATTCTCGTTCTAGGGTTCACCAACGACTGAAACTCTCTTAGAATCTCAATTCCATCTGTCAGCATTACTGCAACCTCTGTAATAGAGCCACTAGATGGCGCTCCTCCAGTAGTTTCTATATCTGTTACTGCGAAAATCAATAGCTTGAATTAAATTTAAATTTTAAAATTAAACCTGCGGTACATACCCTAATTACGTTCTACTCTAGATACTTTTACCAAGTGATTAAAGGTATACGATTATTCATTTTTATTTTATGTGTTTTTCTAACAGCTTGTGCTGACCAAAGTCATACGCCTGAAAACGAGAAAAACCGCCCAACAGTAATAAACAGCAAGCCCAAAACCAAGGTGGATTCTATCATTCATAAAGAACCTACCAAACCAAAAGAACTAGATTTCACTCGTCTAACCAGCAGAAATTCATTGGCGTATTTATCAGAGTTTAGCCAAACCAACACATCCAAAAAGATTAAAATAAGCACCAAACATGGTGATATGGACTTCATCCTCTACAAGGGAACCCCTCTTCATGCCGCGAGTTTCATTCATCTTATTCAGGAAAAATATTTTTCTGGAGTAGAGATCACTAGAGTTTTAAAAAAACATGTAATTCAAGGAGGGAATTCTCAGAAAAAATCAAAGTCTACACAGAGGTTTCTACTGGGGAAGTATACAGTTCCTGCTGAAATAAGACCTTACTACATTCATAAAAAAGGAGCATTAGCACTGGCTAGACAAATGGACGACAATCCCGACAAAAACTCTGAGCCTTATGATTTTTATATCGTTCATGGCCGAAAAACAGGAAGCGCAGAACTCTATAATATTCAAAAAGAAAAAGACATTACGTACTCCGATAAGCAAAAAGAAATTTACAAAACTAAAGGAGGAACTCCCCACCTAGATGGAGAATTTACAGTTTTTGGTGAAATCACCTCTGGGTTATCTATTTTAGAAAAATTAGCTAATTTACCCGTGGATAAACAAAACTGGCCTAAAGACAACTTACTAATCAGTATTGAAATTATCGACTGAGGTGTTATCTTAGCGGCATGAAATATACCCTCTATTCGATTTGCATTCTATTTCCTGCGCTACTGTGGGGGCAATTAAAAACAGAAACTGATTATTCTACTAAAAGTGAAGTAGCTATCTGGTCATATGAAGAAGAAGAACCTTTCGAAGAAAGCGCTAAGGGATTCACCTTTGCGATAGATCTAGGAATGTACTTAGCGAGTAAAAAGACTGCTAATGTTTATAATGGGGAAGGGTTATCTGAGATAAATAAGCAAACTTTATGGTGGTCTATAGGAGAGCGATTCACTGAAGTAGGAATAAATACTCAAGCTCAAATAGTTCAAGACATCAATAACTCCTATACCGAGGAGTATAATGGAACTGTAACAGGTTTTTTTATTGGAAATGATGATTATCCTTTGGATATGAACTATTCTCCAAAACTATATTTCGCACTAAACGCCACGTATCATTTTAGTGATTACTGGGCTGTAGTGGCTAAGTCAAGTATCGCGAACCTTAAATCCACAGCTGTGTATACTATGGAGTTATTAGGACCGACAATTCCACAGAACGCCTCTGCTGTCATTCAGCAGTTTGATATTACAGGAGAGGAACAGCGTCTTCATTTCGATCTAGGGTTTAAGAACACAAGCTATAATGACTATGGCTTCCAGTGGTTCTGGGGCGCAGGAATGTCTTTGGTAGGGGCCAAGGTGGAAAGTAACACCGCTTTTATAGGTGATTCTAGTTATGAACTTATTTTACAGAACAGCAGTAACCCCCAACTAATAAATGAATTTAACTC
>Ga0075117_1000056_pt1 | contig 80821 bp, 54 predicted proteins | sample AntAceMetag02UKJ_FD_69789 | JGI IMG/M metagenome (GOLD analysis project Ga0075117, IMG submission 69789) | Saline lake microbial communities from Ace Lake, Antarctica - Antarctic Ace Lake Metagenome 02UKJ | ecosystem: Environmental > Aquatic > Non-marine Saline and Alkaline > Saline | place... | reverse complement strand
TCTGATGAAGCTTTAATCGGAACAGATCCTTTATTATTCGATACAGACGGTGATGGAAATAGTGACGGAGTAGATGATTTTGATGAAGACGGAATCAGTAATGATGATGAATCAGATGAAGATGCAGCAATCGAAACAGATGTAGATGGTTTACCAGGAAATGATATCGTAACAGGATTAGAAACGGATACAGATGGAGATGGTACTCCAGATTCAACAGATAACGATGATGATGGTGACGGAATTAATGATTCTGATGAAGCTTTAATCGGAACAGATCCTTTATTATTCGATACAGATGGTGATGGAAATAGTGACGGAGTAGATGATTTTGATAATGATGGTATTGATAATGCTACAGAATCAGATGAAGATGCAGCAATCGTAACAGATGTAGATGGTTTACCAGGAGATGATATCGTAACACCATTAGATACAGATGGAGATGGTACTCCAGATTCAACAGATAACGATGATGATGGTGATGGAATTAATGATTCAGATGAAGCATTAATCGGAACAGATCCTTTATTATTCGATACAGACGGTGATGGAAATAGTGACGGTGTAGATGATTTTGATGGAGATGGAATCAGTAATGATGATGAGTCAGATGAGACTTCACCAATCGTAACAGATGTAGATGGTTTACCAGGAAATGATATCGTAACAGCATTAGCATTAGATACAGATGGAGATGGTACTCCAGATACGTATGATTCAGATGATGATGGCGATGGAATAAGTGATTCAGATGAAGGCGAATCAGGAACAGATCCATTAGTACCTAATCCAGCAGATACAGATACAGATGAAGATGGTCTTACAGATGCAGATGAGTCAGATGAGACTTCATCAACGATAACGGATACGAATGATAATGATATATCAGATGTAGTCGAAGCATTAGATACAGATGGTGACGGTGTTCCAGATACTACAGATAACGATGATGATGACGATGGAATAAGTGATTCAGATGAAGCAGCTACAGGAACAGATCCATTAGTAGCAGACGCACCAACTCCAGATACAGATGGTGATGGTCTTACAGATGCAGAGGAGTCAGATGAGACTTCACCAGCTATAACGGATACGAATGATAATGGTATATCAGACGCAGTCGAAGCATTAGATACAGATGGAGATGGTATTCCAGATTTCACAGATACTGATGATGATGGTGACGGAATAAGTGATTCAGATGAAGGAGCTACAGGAACAGATCCATTAGTAGCCGATCCAGCAGATACAGATACCGATGAAGATGGTATTACAGATGCAGATGAGTCAGATGAAAATTCACCAGAGATAACAGATATAGATGACAATGGTGTATCAGATGCAGATGAAGCAGCTGCTGTAGACTTACCAGATTTTACTCCAACACTTGATATTGACGCTTTAGGATTTTTAAATACAGAGTTAACAAAAGATTTTGTTGTGAATGTATCTGAAATTAATGGAGCATCATCTGATGGACAAGTAGTTGTTAAAATGTCAAAAGGAAGTGCATTCGTTATTACTTATGGCGAAGGAACTAGTACTTCTGATGTAGGTGGTGGTGTTTTTGTTAATAATAATGATTGGGAGATAACAGAAGATGAATTATTTATAACAATGACGTTAAAAGCAGAAGCAGTAATTGACGCAGATTCATTTTCATCGATTGGTTTTACAATAAACCGTGCTGAAGATGTAGCGAATCAATCTTCTCAACCGCTTACAGTTACGATTGTAAATGGAACAGGGTCAGACAGTCAGGATTACAACAACACTTACAACACTGTTGTTCTAGCTCAGTAATATATGAGTGTAGTTAATTTAATCCTTTTAAAAAATCAATTTTAAACAATAAGAACATGAAGACCCTAAGTAAATTTAACTTAATGGTACTGTTTTTCACTGTGTTTATGTTTATGCAGGAAGGATACTCGCAGAACAGCGCAGATCCTGGGATTGGAATTTCAATGAGTCCTCCAAGTGTACCGCAAGGTACTCTTGGGACTTTGAGTGCTACTGTCGGTAATTACGGCAATGGAACTATCGTTGAGAATTCATTGCGAGTTACCATCAGTGTAGGTACTAATGCTGAGATTACAGGAATTACTTCAGGAGGCGACACACGTTGGAGTTTATTGAGTCTAACGACTGGCTCTTCAAACACAATAACGTTAACAAATTCAAATGGCGCTTTTGGTCCATTTGATGTTGGCAATGTATTGCTTGATGTAAGAGGTAATGTGGTTAGTGGTCCCGAGGTGATTTCAGGGAACATTGTATATATCTCAGCTCAAAATCCTTTGTTATGTGATGGTTGTGTATCACCTCCACTAAATGCTTCCCAGGGAGATGCGAGTAGTTCAAATAATAATCCAACAACAAGTTTGGCTGTATACTGTGATCCGGAGTCGGATCCAGTTGCAGTAAACTGTTGGGATGAGTTCGTATTCAACCCAGAGACATGTGCTTGGGATAATACAGGGATACAAGCTGTTCAACCAGCGATAGTGGACTGTTGGGATGCATTTGAATTTAACACAGAAACATGTGACTGGGATGACACAGGTACACCGCAAGAAGCGCCTTATGCAGGAGTGGATGGAGTATTAATAATCTCTGCAGGAACAACCCCAACAGAGGCAGAATTATTTACTGAGTTAGGAGGAACGCCTGAAACGGGTGGAACGCCTGATGAAGGAGGAGTTTGGTCCAATGTAGGAATGGTTTATACATATACAGTAACAGCTATTGCGCCATGTACAGAAAATGACTCTGCTACAGTTACCGTAACAGAAGAAACTATCCCGATCAACGCGGACCCTGGAATTGGAATCTCAATGAATCCACCAAGTGTATTACTAGGTTCTACTGGAATTTTGAGTGCTACTCTTGGTAATTTTGGTAATGGAGCCATAGTTGAAAACTCATTACGGGTTACGATTAGTGTAAGCAACAATGCTGAAATTCTTGAAATTGCTCCAGGAGGCGATATGCGTTGGAGTTTATTGAGCCTCACAACTGGTTCTTCAAACACAATAACATTAACAAATTCAGGTGGAGCTTTTGGTTCATTTGATGTAGGCGATGTATTGTTTATTGTAAGAGGTAATGTAATGAGTGATCCCGAGGTGATTTCAGGGAACATTGTATATATTACAACTCAAAACCCTGCATTATGTGGCGGTTGTGCATCACCTCCACTAAATACGGTCCAAGGAGATGCGAGTAGTTCAAATAATAATGCAACAACAAGTTTGGCTGTAATTTGCGGTCAGCAGGATGAGATAGTAAATGTTGAATCATGTATTCAGTTAGAAGAAGGAACAGTAGTAACTACTGAGACTACTATAGAAGGCTGCGAATATGATGTAACAACAATTACAACTTGGATTGGACAGTTAGATGAGACAGTAAATATTGAATCATGTATAGAGTTAGACGCAGGAACAGTAGTAACTACTGAGACCAATGCGAATGGCTGTGAATATGATGTAATAATAATCACAACTTGGATTGGACAGTCAGGTCCAATGTTGGTAGGAGATTATCCTATTGATGTAGACTATACATGTGCAGAACCTTGCCCAATAGCTCCAATTCTTGAGTTCACAGATCCTATAGATAATGATTTAGTAATTACTTATACTGAAACGACAGTGGAATTTGGCTGTGGAGATGAAGTAACTAGAACATGGACAGCGACTAATTTCTGTGGAAACTCAGTAACTGTAGTTCAGGTATTGACTTCTTATGATAACGTTGCGCCTGTTGTTCAATATGCAACTCCAGACATGACAATCTCTTGTAGTGATGAAATGCCAGAAATAGAAGTAGTTTTTGTTGATAATTGTGATACAGAATTAACAGTTGTCGTAACTACGGCAATAGAAGGTTTTGAATGTGATCGTCAGGTTATTAAGACTTGTGTTGCCACTGATGATTGTGGAAACTCTGTTTCAACAACTACAGTAATTACTATAATTGATTCAACTGAACCAATTTTATTCGGTGTTCCTTCTGATATGACTTTGGAATGTGATCAGGACGTTCCTGATGCTATTGTTATGGCAACTGATAATTGTGATGATAACTTAGTAGTAGCTCTTACTGCTGTTACTAATCCAATGGCTTGTGGATACGAACTTATAAGAACATGGACAACAGTTGATGAATGTGGTAATGAAGCTTCAGAGACACAGACTATCAATGTAGTTGATTCAACTATACCATTTGTTGTAAATGGTGTCCCTGCTGAAATTACATTAGAGTTTGATGAGCCAGAACCAACGGATTTTCCAACATTTGATGATAACTGCGATGATGATTTAGATCTTTCAGCTACTTCAGGAATCAATAATTTGACTGATTGCGGATGGGATATTGAAAGAACTTGGACTGCGACTGATAACTGTGGAAACTCTGTGACTGTTTCACAAACGATCCACTTCTTAGATTCAGAAGCTCCTGTACTTACAGGTGTTCCTGATGACAGTACTGTTGAATGTGACGCAGTTCCTTTAGCGGCTAACGTAACAGCAACTGATGGCGGTGATATAGAGTTTACAGAAGTTATTACCCCTGGCGAACCAGCAATGATAGGTGGTCATCCTTGTGGATGGACCATCGAGAGAACTTGGAGAGCAACTGACCTTTGTGGAAACACTACAGTAGCGATACAAACAATTACGGTTGTTGATACAACAGCTCCTGATTTAATAGGTGTACCTGCAGATGTAACAGTTGATTGTAGTTCAGTTCCTGACGCTCCTGTTGTTACAGCGGTAGACAACTGTGACGAGTTTCCTTTGGTAATCGTATTGGAAGAAAATATCCTTCCACTAGATTGTGGTTACCAGTTAATCCGTACTTGGATTGTAGAAGACAACTGTTGGAACTATAACTCACAAAGTCAAGTGATCACAGTAACTGACACAGTCAATCCAGAACTATCTGGTGTACCTGAAGATGTAACAGTTGATTGTAGTTCTATTCCAGATCCTGCAGATGTAACTGCATCTGACAATTGCACAAATACATTCATCGGTGTTAACTTGTCTGAAGAAACGTTCCCTCTTGATTGTGGGTATGCATTAATCAGATACTGGACAGCTCACGATAATTGTGGAAACACAGTGACAGAGTCACAGGTTATAACTGTTACTGATACTATTGCTCCAGAATTAATCGGAGCACCAGCAGATATGACAGTTGATTGTGCTAATATACCTGCACCGGAAATGTTAGAAGCTACTGATAACTGTGGTGATGTACAAGTAATTTTCACTGAAGAAGCTACAGGTACTTGTGATTATGACCTAATTAGAATTTGGAGAGCTATAGATGCTTGTGGAAACTCAGATATTCATACTCAAACTATCCATGTAACTGATACTACATCTCCAGACTTTGGATCATTCGAAGTACAGGTGTTTCTTTCTTGTGAAGAATTATCAAGCTATGAGATAGAGGTTACAGGTGGATGTGTCGATCCAGAATTAACTTATGAGGACACGTCCTTCTCAGGTGGATGTTTTGGAGTGATTCAGAGAACATGGACAGCTACAGATGCTTGTGGAAACTTTTCTACAGCTCTACAGTTTATTCATCAATTTGATGATACCAATCCTGAGATATTTAATGTTCCTGAAGATTTGATAGTTCAATGTGGAGAAGATGTTCCGGAAATTGCAATGTCTGTTTCAGCTACAGATAATTGTGATGATGATGTAGATATTTCATTCTCAGAAGAGGTGACGAGTGAATTCTGTCCATATGTAATAACTAGAACTTGGATAGCAGAGGATGATTGCGGTAACATAACTGAGGGAACTCAGGTTATCACGATTGAAGTTGATACTCCTGAACAGGTAAGTATTTTCTCTTATCCTAATCCTTTTAATGATTCATTTACAGTGAACTTCAGTGTTCCTCAAAACGCAGCAGTTAATGCTAAAGTTGTAGACGGAATGGGAAGAACAGTTTCTATTGTCTTTGATGGACAAGCTGATGGAGCTAGACTGTATGAATATACACTTTCAGGATTAGACTGGGCACCTGGTTCTTACACGTTAATGATGGTCGTAGGTGGAGAAGTTCATCACCATAAGTTAATGGTGCAGAATAACTAAACGACTCACAAATAATTTAATACAATGGAAAAGGGACAGTTCGAAAGAACTGTCCCTTTTTTTTGTTGTTAGATGTTCCTAAAATGTTGATAAAGACAGTCTTTTTTTTAGCGTTGCAATGAACCTGATTTACTCCCTTTGCAACAACCAAAAAAACCGCAATGAGTCATAAAATAGCCCCTTCAATTCTGGCAGCAGATTTCTTAAACCTTAGTAAGGATATTCAAATGGTAAATGATAGCCAAGCAGATTGGTTTCATTTAGACATAATGGATGGGTTGTTTGTGCCAAACATATCTTTCGGAATGCCTGTGGTAGGAGCTATAGCTAAAGAGGCTAAAAAGACATTAGATGTACATTTAATGATTCAGCAGCCAGACAGATATGTGCAAGTGTATGCAGACCTTGGAGCGGACTACTACACCTATCACATAGAAGCAGAAAACCATGGACATAGAATAATCCAATCTATTCATAACTCTGGAATGAAGGCTGGTGTAGCTTTAAATCCGCATACATCACTTTCTTCTATTGAGGAAATTATTCAAGATGTGGATTTAGTTTGCATTATGAGCGTAAATCCAGGTTTTGGTGGTCAAAATTTCATAGAAAATACGTACGAGAAAGTGAGCCGATTAAAAGAGTTGATTCTCAGTAAAAACAGTTCTGCCTTAATAGAAATTGATGGAGGAGTTAATTTAGAGAATTACCAGAAACTCTTAAATCATGGAGCAGATGTATTGGTAGCTGGTTCTACTGTGTTTAAATCTGCTAACCCTTTAACAACAATAGCTGAACTAAAGAAATAGGAGTAGTATTAAGGTTTGTTTTATTTTGATTAAAACCAAGTTATTTCCGATTAGATGTTTGAAATCTAATTTCGTTTTGTAATTTAACATTTCAGATCTTGAGGAATTATGTCAGTAAAAATGAAAGTCATGTGTTGAATTTTGGTTAATTCGACAATTGTCATTAGTTTGACTTGTGTGTTAACATTTTGGCGGTAAATTGTTTGTGGTGTGATTTTTCTATTGTCGAATACTTAATTACAAATATAAAATCCCCACCAAATGAGAAAATTCTATTCTCCAATTCTAACAGGCTTCTTTGTCATAATTTCTTTTTTAGCAACAGGTATCAAACATATTTACACTGAAGATGGAGTATTTGAGCCAATCGAAAATAGCGATACTGCCAGTAGTAGTTATCTAGAATCATCTGTAAATACAAATTGCACTGTAACATTTGTTAATGAAGGTAGTTTAGATCGTGTTTTGTGTAGGTATGACGTTGGTGGTTATTGGAGTAATGAAACAGATATTGACTCTGGTCAGTCCGTTACAAAGGACGTTTCTGAGGGCCAAATATGGCAAATTTGGAATACAGGAGAAGACGACCAGATTGAGGAATGGACAATCAATTGTTCCGGAGGTAGTTATGAATATAATTTTGGAGACTCGGACGATGGAGGAGATGAGGAGTGTTGTCAATCGCATGGTGATCATGACCATATAAGTGGTCTATACTTAAGGTATGTCGGTCCAACGAGCCCAGCAACTATTGAGTTTTCAACTCAGGGTTACAGTAACACTAGTTATAGTGGTACACACTCATTTGATGATTTTATACTTATCGAAGCTGACCCTAATGCAAGTGGTGATAACAATAGATTTGGAACCAATTCAGAGTTTACAGTCAATGGTTCTACGTTCGATTGTCATACATCTTGTTCAGAACCTACTAATGTAGGTTACGGAATCAGCAGTACTGGAGATTTTGTGCCTAACCCGAATCCAAATTCTTCAGATATAATGTTTATTATAGAAGGAATAGCAACAGCAGGTGATGGATGGTGCGGTGTTAATACTAATACATGTGGTACGTTAGATGGGATTTATATTCATGACTCCTCTGATGGAGCTGTTGTTTATGGGCCAATTAATAATAGTGACAACCTCATTCTCACCCAAACGATTTTGCCTGATTCTTATTACTTAGAAGCTCATACTTCTGGAAACATAGAAAGTATTACTTGGATAGTAGATAATAATTCTCACACAGATAATGACGATGCCTACACTTTTCCTGAGAATGGTAATTGGAGCGTAGGTCTGAGTTCACACAACATAATTGTAAACTCCTTCAGTCAAGATAATGGACAAGGAGATAACTGTGGTTCTCTTTACATATCCTTTGATGTTACCGAAGATTGTGATTTTGAGGCTTCTGTATCTAGTAATCCAAATTCTGTTTGTGATGACGGTGGTAATGATAATGGAGGAGATGAGGAATGTTGTCAGTCGCACGGTGATGATCATGATCATGATCATATTAGTGGTCTTTACTTAAGGTATGTCGGTCCAACGAGTCCAGCAACTATTGAGTTTGAAACTGATGGCTATAGCAATACTACCTATAGCGCGACACACTCTTTAAATGACTTTATACTTATCGAAGCGGACCCGAATGCAAGTGGTGATAACAATAGGTTTGGAACCAATTCACATTTTACAGTCAATGGTGTTCCGTTTGATTGTCATACATCTTGTTCTGATCCTACCAATGTAGGTGATGGAATTAGTAGTAATGGTAATTTTGTGTCTAACCCGAATCCAAATGCTTTAGATATAATGTTTATTATAGAGGGAATAGCAACTGCAGATGATGGGTGGTGCGGTGATCAAGACACTTCAACTTCTTGTGATGGATCTGCTATTGCTAACGTAACTGCAGGTCAAGCTCCTTACACCTACCTATGGAGTAATGGACAAACAACACAAGAAGCTACTGGGTTGTGTGCCGGACTCTATTCAGTTACAATAACAGCCGTAAATGGTTGTTTATCCACTTATGACGTGGAAGTTTCCGATGACATCAATGGACCTGAAGCGACACTTGAAGTTTCAGAGAACACTGTATGTGACGGTGAAGGTTCAGAAGATGACTCTAACAATTGTTCATGTCAAGGTGGATTGTCAACAGTGACATTTCTATACACGGGTGCTTCGGGAGTATTAGGAGGGGCTTATGATCACCACGATAATACATTAGGAGAATGGACATTACAATACGGTGAGCCGTACACGTTCAATTTCGATAATGCAAACCATACCCAATGGCATGAGCATAATGACCCGCAGTTTTGGACTGAAGAAGAAGATTGGGTTCCTCACGGGACGTTAGATTCTTCGTGTGATAGCCAAGTAATTGGTGAGATGTTTGGCCCATTTACAATTATAGGATACACAGATTTAGAAGGAAATAGCTGTGGTACAGAAGCACCAGGGCCATCATGTGATGGTACTATAGATTTAACAGTTACATCAGGAGCAGCACCTTATACTTACTTATGGAGTAATGGCTCTACAAATCAGGATTTAAGTGGATTATGTGCAGGAGAATATAGTGTTGTAATAACAGATTCTAATGGTTGTTCAAGCACTTATTCTGTTAACGTATCGTGTGAAGAATTGTGCGTTTTTCCAGAAGCTAATGCCTCAGCTACACAGGCTTCATGTATTGACCAAACAGGAACTATAACTTTTAATTTCTCAGATTCATCGGATAGAACTAATATTGAGTTCTCAATAGATGGTGGTGTAACGTATCCTTATAATTTCTCAGATCTCATAGGTTCATCTACAATAACAGGTATAGCGCCTGGTTTATATGATATATGGGTTAGGTGGGGTAATGATCAGTGTCCATTGGACATTGAGGACGTTACCATCATATTGATAGGAACGGTTGACCCCGTAGTTACCTGCCCAAATAATGTAATAGTAAATTGTACTGATGCTATAAGTACAGAATTCAATACTTGGTTAAATGGTTTTTCTTTTTCAGGAGGTTCAGAACCAATAAATGAAACATATACAGTAACTAAGGATGGTCAGGGCATTAACTTTCCTCCAGCAATACCATCAGATGCCTGCGCTGGAGCGATTATAGTAATTACCTATCGGGTAACAGATGCTTGTGATCAAGATGAGCAATGTAGTTCGACTTTTACGTTGACATCAGATACTGAATATCCTGAGATTACTGACGTATCTGATTACAGCCTAGATGGGTGTAACAGTGATTGGCCAACGCTTACTACTCCTTGGGCTGACAACTGTTCTGTAGGTGGAGTCTTAACTGCTGTTGCTGGTGATGTTTCAACTCTTGGTTGCTCTCAATCTAGAGTTTATACTATCTCTGTGGAAGATACTTGTGGTAATCCTGCAAGCGCTACTACTATTGTTTCTAGAACTTACGATGTAACACTTCCTACTATTGTTGATGTCGCTGATTACAGCCTAGAAGGATGTAACAGTGATTGGCCAACGCTTACTACTCCTTGGACTGACAACTGTTCTGCAGGTGGAAACTTAACTGCTGTTGCTGGTGATGTTTCAACTACTGGTTGCTCTCAATCTAGAGTTTATACTTTCTCTGTAGAAGATGCTTGTGGTAATCCTGCAAGCGCTACTACTATTGTTTCTAGAACTTACGATGTAACACTTCCTACTATTGTTGATATCGCTGATTACAGCCTAGAAGGGTGTAACAGTGATTGGCCAACGCTTACTACTCCTTGGGCTGACAACTGTTCTGCAGGTGGAGTCTTAACTGCTATTGCTGGTGATGTTTCAACTACTGGTTGCTCTCAATCTAGAGTTTATACTTTCTCTGTAGAAGATGCTTGTGGTAATCCTGCAACCGCTACTACTATTGTTTCTAGAACTTACGATGTAACACCTCCCTTAATTATATGTCCTGAAGACATGGAGCATGAATGCGATGAATCTCCAATATACGGAGAAGCTACTGCTACCGATGCTTGTAATGATGTGACATTAACATTTGTTGAATCAGAAGATTCTGATGAATGTATAACGGTAATCACAAGAACTTGGACAGCGACTGATCTATGTGGAAACTCTAGCTCGTGTATTCAAACGATTACAATCGTAGATACAACTGCACCTGAATTTGCTAACCTACCCGATGCAGAAATCGAGATTTTCTGTCAGGATGAATTACCTGAGGTTCCGGAAGTAACTGTAACTGATAATTGTGATCAATTAGTAGAGGTTGTGTTTGTAGAAGAGTTTAATGGATTCAATCCTGACCCAGAGGCTGACACAAATTGTGAAGGTGTCCAGCCATTAAATGCGCAAGCTGACTGGGCAATGTCTTTATTTGGTCTACCCAATTCTGGTGGAGAAAGTAATTACAACGTTGTATTCTCTCAAGTGAGTACTTATGAAGATACTGGAAATGGCCAAGAAGCTATTATTACGGGAACGTTCTATGATCAGGCTAATCCAAATGGAGGATGGCACATCAATATCCCTTTGGTTAACGGTGTAAATTGGGCTGACTGGTCTTCCTCTCCTGGTCATCTTTACAAAGATGATTACGACTTGGCAGGAGATAGTTACGAAGATTGGATTTATTATATAATAGATAGCAATGGAGCCTACATGGAAGGTTGGGGTGACTTTGAAGGTTCATACTTAGAAATCGCTCATATTCCTATAGACTTCTCAGTTGGATGGCAGTATGGAGTAGGGGCAAATAATGTTGGTCCTAACCTAGGATTGGGTGGATGGCTTTATTATGAAGGTATATATGCAGATTCTTCACAGGATATAGACCAAGCAGTTAGTGGAGCAGGGGATATAGCTGTAGACATAAACTGTTGTCCTACATACCTCTTCACTAGAATATGGTCAGCTATAGATTGTTCTGGAAATGAGTCATCATTCTCTCAAGAGATTACTGTTTTAGGAACAGATGCACAAGAGCCATTGTTCTGCTTAGCAGATTTCAACTTTGATGGAAATAGATCCTCAGCCGATTTAGGTATTCTGCTTGGAGATTATGGCTGTTTTAGCGGTAACTGCCAATGTGATTTAAATGGAGATGGATTTACCACTTCTACTGATGTTTCTGTCTTTTTGACTCTATTTGGACAACCCTGCGATAATCAAAATGAAGACTAGTCGAATTAATGGGAATCAAAAGGGGTAGAGATACTCAAACTGGATTTTTATTATGTGTAAAATAGGATTGTAGAATTAGGCCTATGGTAGTCTAATGTAATCCTCAGATTAGTTATTAAAATAAAGAGATAAAAAAAACTGCTTTTTAGCAGTTTTTTTTTATTTCAATGATTTCTTGAAATTTGTATATCTAATTGAATCATTTAAGATTTTTCTGTTTTTTAATGCTGTATTTGAGTACTTCGATCTCTCCCAGAAATCAACTGAACCTTTTTCCAAAAGGTTAGAATAAAAAAGAGGTTTTATATAGTGCTTTCTTTATCGGTATTGAGCTTACATGTAAATACACCTTAGAGTAGAAATAAGCTTACCCATAAACTCATCCACATTATCCTTTGAGAAACACAAGGGCGCTTTCATTTTCAATACATTATCGAAAGGGCCATCTGTACTAGTTAGTATGAACTGTTCTTTCATCTTGTTTTTTATGCTCTGAGCAAGTTCAGTGGCAGGAGTGAGGTCATCGTTTAAGAATTCTACTCCTATAAAAACTCCGTATCCACGTACATCTGCCATCACAGAGAATTTGCGTTGCAACGCTACTAACTCTTCTCTCCAATAACTCCCTACCGCCAAAGCATTTTCCTGAAGACCGTCTGCCTCTATAATATCCAGTACTTTTTCACCTACAGCGCATGATACTGGATTCCCTCCGAAGGAACTAAAGAACTCCATTCCTGTATCAAACTTAGCCGATAAATCCGTTCGGGTAATCACACCTCCTATAGGATGTCCGTTCCCCATCGGTTTTCCTAAAATGACTAGGTCTGGAACAATGCCATGCAGTTCAAACCCCCAGAAATGACTTCCCAATCTGCCAAAACCAGTTTGGACTTCATCTATGATTAGAAGGATTTCATGCTGTTCTAAAAACGGTTTTAGCTCTACTAAATAATCCTTAGCCAATGGCACTTGACCACCACACCCAGAAATAGGTTCTGCTAAAAATGCCGCAGGTTTTTCACCCAGCGCTATGTGCTTTTCCAAAATAGAAATGGCTTCTAGCGCATACGCTTTTCCTGTGGAATGCGCTCCTCTAAATTCTTTGGGCAGAGGAAGTTTTATTACATTGTCTGGTTTTCCTTTTCCGCCCTTCCCATCAAATTTATACGAGCTAGCATCTATTCCCAGCATGGTGTTTCCGTGATAGCCATGCTCCAGCACCGCTATAAAATTTTTCTCCGTAATAGTCTTAGCCATCCTTATGGCTAGGTCACTGGCAGCACTTCCAGAATTAACCAGAAGTACCTTGTCTAATTGTTCTGGAAATTTAGCCAGCAGTTTCTCTGAGTAGGAGGTGTACTCGTTGTATACATAGCGAGTGTTTGTATTTAGCGTTCGTGCTTTTTCAGAAATCACCTGTGCTATTTCTGGATGGCAATGTCCTACGTGAGGAATGTTATTGTAAGCGTCCAGGTAGGTGTTTCCTGCAGAGTCGAACATGTATTGAAATGCAGCAGAAACCATGTGAATCGGTTCCGCATAACTCAGGCTTAATGAGCCACTAGCTACCTGTTTTCTCTTGGCTAGTTGTGTCTCCGAATCTGGATTCTCTATGGAGAATCCGCACACTTTCAGAAAAGTATTTTTGACCATGATAGGGTTGGTTCGTATCCAAGTCCTAAGAGTTTTCCAGGCAGGTTTCTCGTTTTGTAAGATGTACTCTGTAGCGCCATTCTCAGCTTTGGCTTCTGCGGAGTTCAGCACACTTATGCATAGCCTAGAAGCTATGAGTTGGTAAAGGAGTTCTATTTCTTGGCGTTGCAATGGGTTTTTAGCATCATACCCGCTCAAAACTGAAGAAGCAGATTCTAGCCAATTAGTTGGATTTAAAAGGATAACATAAGTAAGCGCTATAGCCACTTCGTTTATCAATGGGCTGTGACAAATATCTCCAAAATCGATAAGTCCAGTCAGTGAGTTTTCATCGACCAAAATGTTGTTTTCATTCAGGTCACCATGAATGATTTGTGAGCGGAGATAATCTTGGATTGAAGAAACCTGCATGCGGTGCCTGTCCATAAAATAGGACACGATGTTTCTATCAAATCTGTCTTCTATAAATTCTAATTTGGGTTCATTTAAGAGAGCATGCTGTAAATCCCATTCAGATTTTCTAGCCTTGATAGCAGAATTTCTCAGAGAAAATTGAGCTATGTTTAGCACGGCCATTTTCTCTCCTAGGTCTTCTAAGAGTTCAGGAGTGTGAGGGACTTCATTTAGAAACATCCCTTCGAGAAAAGAACTCAATCGAATAAAAGAACCATCATCCAAAACTTTCAATTCACTTTTCTGAAGCGGAAGGTCTATTCCTACCTGATGTTGAACAGCAGAAATACTCTCGATTTCCCCTTGAATTAATTCCAGCTCTTCAGGGTTTTTATAATACTTGAGAATATAACTTCCCTTTGCAGTAGAGACTTTATAATTAATGCTGGCATACCCATCTAGCGATTTAATGCCAGTAGCGGTTAGGCCAAATTCTTTTATCAGGTTCTCTGGTTTCATTTGAATAGACTAAGAATCAAAAATAGGAATTGAGGCTTTTAACAAATGTATTGTGGATGATAATAATTTTAATAGCAAATGATTATTCTAGCTTTTCGAGATGGATCAATAAACTTTATCGTTAAAAAGTCATGGTTTGTTCTTTAGAATAAACCTTAGAAACAGGTTCTTTTCATTTTAGGTAGAGTACATTCGTCTGGTAGCCATGTTTTGGGCCACATAAACCGAAACCATGAAAAAACTGTTCGACTTCAAGTATCTTAAGAGTGACGCGTTTGGAGGATTGACAGCCGGAATAGTGGCGCTTCCTCTAGCCTTGGCTTTCGGTGAGCAGACAGAATTAGGCGCTGCTGCTGGCCTTTACGGAGCAGCATTAATCGCATTCTTTGCCGCGCTTTTTGGCGGAACGCCTACACAGATTAGTGGGCCCACAGCGCCAATGACGGCTTTGAGTATGCTGGTAATAGGAGGGTTGGTTCAAGCGTATGAAGGAAGCCTGGAAAAAGCACTTCCAGTAATTCTCATGGTTTTTATTCTGGCTGGAGTATTCCAAATCATCTTAGGTGTAGTGCGTGCTGGAACATATATAAAATACATTCCATACACTGTAATTTCAGGATTTATGACAGGCATAGGAGTGATCATCATCCTCACTCAGCTCCCTCTGGCCTTCGGTTACTCTGCCAGTGATGACATGAAAATAGTGGAGAGATTTAAACCACATGCTGAGGAGCTTATATTAGACAGAATACTAAAAGACGAAGCTGAAGATGGAATATTAGTGCTGGAAGAATTCAAAGAAACTATTTCTCGGGCGGAAAATGTTACTCAGGAAGAAATTAATAAGGAAGCACGAATACTCGCTAGAAACGATTCCAAGACTGTTTTAGGTTCAGTGATGTATTTGCCACGTGCGTTGCAAAATATAGACTGGAGAGAGTTGGTTTTATGTCTCATTACCATAGCTATCGTTTTCGGGTTTAAGAAAATCACTATTGCCGTTCCGAGTACACTGGTAGCACTTTTAGCTGTAAGCTTAGGTGCATATTTCTTTGTGGATAATTACAATCCTATAAGTGCTATTCCTGAAGGTGTTCCGCTCCCTCATTTTGAGGTGTTTACCGAGTTTAACTTACTTGAATTACTGCCTTTTGTCAAGTTCTCACTGTTCTTAGCCTTGCTAGGAGCTATAGATTCCCTGCTCACTTCTGTAGTCGCAGATAATATGACCAAGACCCAGCATAACCCAAACAAGGAATTGGTAGGCCAAGGAATAGGGAATATGATAGCAGGACTTTTCGGAGGATTACCTGGAGCAGGAGCTACTATTAGAACCGTGGTAAATATCCAAGCAGGAGGGAGAACACGTCTTTCAGGAATGATAACGGGAATATTATTAGTGCTTATAGTGGTAGCATTAGCTCCATTGGCTTCTATGATTCCTGCCTCAGTGTTAGTAGGGATATTAATTACTGTAGGGATAGGCGTAATAGACTATAAAGGCCTGAGAGCGCTAAAAAGAATGAACTATTCAGAGTCATTTATTTTGCTATTAGTCTTAGTGGTTACTGTGTTCTATGATTTAATAGCAGCTGTAGGAATAGGCTTGGTATTAGCCTCAGTGGTGTTTATGAAGCGAATGAGCGACCTTTCCGAAGAGGAAGTAGAAGTATATGATTTAAGCCATGCCAAGGAAAAAGAGCCTGTGTGGGAAGACGAGACTTCTATTCCTGATGATATAAGAGAGAAAGTGGTATTTAAGCACTTGAGTGGTCCTATGTTCTTTGGTTTTGCTACGCACTTTAAAAATCTATTATCTGATTTAGGAGACCTTCATGTAGTGGTTATACGAATGAAAAAAGTACCGTTTATAGACCAGTCTGGAATTAACGCGCTCGAAGCTTCTTTAGAAGGCCTGAGAGCTCAAGGAGTGCTGGTTGTAATCACAGGGCCTAATGATCAAGTGTGCGGAAAAATGATGGCCATGAATATTATCCCTAAACTAGTAAGCGAAAAGCACGTGTTTAAAGACTTCATTAGCTGTAAAGTGTGGCTAAAAGAACTGCTGAGTGAAGAAGGGAAATTAGATGCGGAATTAGCGCTATTGAACTAAATCATCTGTGAGGTTGGTTTTTAGTTTTTTTCCTTTCTGAGAGAAAAATAACAGTGTTCCTATTCCTATAAGCAGCAGGGTAATGCCTATCACTGGTCTGTAGAAAACCCATGCTATTCCGGCTACTATAAAGAATACGCAGAATGCTACAATTCCTGCAAAAAGAGAAATACCGAAATTCACTATCGAACGCAGAATAGGAATGTGTTTAGTGAATAGGGTGATAAGACTGAATAGCATTCTAATTCCTATAAATAGCAGCATAAATCCAGCTCCTCTCAACATCCATTTAATGAACTCATTCTGGCTAATTTCCTCCTGAAACATACTTTCGGCAGAATGTATTCCAGATTTCACGAGGTTTATAGTTGTTCCTCTCTCCGTAATAAAGGGCTCAAATGTATTTTCTTTTTGTTTAGCTATAACCGAATAATCTCCTTCGTAAACGACTTTGTAGCCGATTCTTAAATCACCTATTTCAGGGTTAGTTAGAGAATTCTTTCCTACATATATTTCTGTAGATTTCCCCTCCGAATTAATGAGTTGGGCATTTTCTACTGTTCCTGTTTCAGAGATTTCTAAGCTAGCCCAGTTGTTTAGTTTACCTATTTGGTGAGGTGTGAGTTTATGAGCTCCTATGCCAGCGGTGGATGCAGATTTAGAAAACGATTTTAATCTTTTTCCAGTTGGGTTTTGGTGTGTAGAGGCTTTATTGAACTTTTGAGAGTTTCTTACTCTATCATCCCACACTTTTTTATAACTGAAGGTGGTGGTCTTTTCCTCTGAATTTTCGTTCTTCTTGATGTCTTTGTCTTCCTTCCATTGATACATTTTTACTTTACGCTCCAGTTTTAAATGAGGAATCTCTAACCCGAAATCAGTGTCTGTCAATATATCTGAAGTGGTCACTCTTCCTGCCACATGAACTAGTTTCCCCTCATTTTCTGGGCTTACATAATCTATGGTAGGAGAGCTGTAAACGCTTTTAGCCCCTTGCTCTAGGCCTGTTTGTGTTTTTATAGTTCTGCCTTCATTCCACCAAGTTCCGCCTATAGAAATGATGATTAAAACGAAACCGAAAAGCATAGCTACGAATGAACCTTTTACTTTTTGACCTAAACTCATGACGAAATCTTTTGAAGTGTAAAGTCAAATGTAATCAAATCAGTTTGTTTTCTACTTTTGACTGGGATGACCTATCGAATTTTTTGTCTTTTAATAATAGCATTTACTGTTACAGTAAGTTGTCTGATTTGGGGTGGGTATGGACTTTTAGGCAGTTGTCTTATCATTGTGTTTTCAATTCCAATTTGGTCCAGTGCATATATGAATACTAGGCCATTGTCTTTGGAGAAATTCAAATCCGACTGTGTTTCTTTAATTACAGCTGGATTTGAAAGAATAATCGTCTTGTCTGTTTTTCACATATTGGTAGGTCTCAACCTCGGCAAGCTGACGTTAATTCCCGACTCCTTTTTGATATACCTCACCTTGGCTTTTCTGGGTTATTTTTTTGCTTACTATAAAAAAAAGAGAAAGGATTTATACTGGTTTAGTCTAGGGCTATTTCCATTACCATTTACTTTATTTCTAATGTTGAATTATTTTATCAGCTTTAACCCAACTCATGAAACCATAAAGTATACTGGATATGTAACTCCTGCTAGTACTGGAGAAAGTGATTTTTTCATCATTGGTATTCGAATACAATTAGAAAATCAGGCCTATGTGCAATATCCTGGAATAAGGTCTTTTCTAGATAGAACCGAAATAGAAGGAAATTCCATTACGTATACGTTCAAAACAGGTTTATTCGGTGTGAGAGTAGTCCATGAGAGAGAGTTTAGTTCGGTAAAAAGAAAGTGAGTATTTACCGTTTCAGGTGACAGCGCTTATACTTCTTTCCGCTTCCGCAGTAGCACGGTTCATTTCTTCCAGGCTCTTTATTTATGCTAGAGTTGGCAGGGGCTAGTATTTCGAAATCTTGATCAAAAATTTGTTCTAGCAGCGCATGTAGCTTTGGATGTTTTTTAGCTAACAGTTTAGGTTTCTCAAAGAAGTATTCACTCGTCACCGCAAAGAACTCTTGTTTGTTAGTTCCTCCATAAGGATTGATATCTGTTTTCCCCTCATAGATGTCATCTATGTTAGAGCGAATGAGTTCTAACCATGGAATAACGTACTGTTTTTTTAGAAGCAGTTCAGGCACGCCATCAGTCTGACCATCCAATTTATCTATCAAATGCACGAACTCATGAATAGCCGTGTTTTTCTTGTCAGATTCATTTGCAAAACCATGTCTCAATGCTTTTTTAGAAAGAATCATTTTACCCTGCATGTATCCCGTTCCTACCATGCCTAAAATATTTCGGTCCTTTCCTTCGAATTTAAACTCTTCGTTAAAAGAATCAGGGTAAACTAGGACCTCAAAAAGGTTAGAGTACTTCCACTCGGGAAAACTAAATATTGGAATAATGGCGCTACTGGCTATGAGCAATTCATCTGTTAAAGAAACATCAGTCTTAATTCCAGTAACCTTATGGTTGAGTAAAAACTCTTGGACTTTATACTCGAAGAGCTCTTTTTTCTTTTTGTTAAGTCTAGAGTAAAATGAAACATTTTTATTTAGAATAGCCTGCCATTCTATTGGAATAGTGCTTATCGGGATGTTCCATTTCGGTTTCCCCCAAATTTTACTGAAAATATAAAAGAGAAATCCACCAAATACGAGAAGTATAAGTAAGCTCATAGGGTATAACCGCTAAGGTTTTATTAAACATGGAGTTTCTGCTAAGATATCGAAATTTAACCTCAAACCTCAAACCTCAAACCTCAAACCTCAAATCTCAAACCTGGAGTTTTCAGCCCTTCACCACAGACATGCCTCCATCTACACCGAATATTTGACCTGTAATCCATCCAGATTTTTCTAGCAATAGGAATTCTGCCATCTGAGCTAGATCCTCTGGCTGTCCTACTCTGCCTAAAGGATGTCTTTTGCCGTTGGCTTCTATTTTTTCCTCGTTTGATAATAGCTTGCCGGCCATAGGGGTTTGAGTAAGAGACGGAGCTATACAGTTCACTCTAATAGTCGGAGCTAATTCTGCCGCCAATGCTCTGGTTAAACCTTCTATGGCACCTTTAGAGGTAGAAACTTGGGAGTGGAAATTGAATCCATTTTGCACCGCTACAGTTGAGAAAAACACGACAGAGGGGGCTTCAGAATTTTTGAAATGAGGAGTTACGCGTTGCAATACTTTTATAGCTCCCACCACCTGTAAGTTAAAATCAGCTGCGAAATCTTCAGGCTTGATTCTCTTAAAAGGTTTTAGATTAATGCTCCCCACACAGTAAACCAATCCATCTATAGTTTCAGGAATAAAATCCAAGTCTAACTCATCATCCATCACATTCAGGTGGTGCATAGAAACTCCAGGAACTACATCATAGCCGGTGTTTTCATTATAGGTGCCAGTTACGTTATGCCCAGCTGACGCTAAGTTTTTAGAAAGTTGAGCTCCTATGCCGGAAGAAGCGCCTATGATAAGAATGTTTTTCATGCCTTTGATTTAAGATTACAAACTTAACTGTGAAGTATCATAATTTTATTTCGGTACGTTTATTTTTAAGGTGATCTCAGTGTAGAAGTAGCGCTAATATCTGTCTCATGCTTAAATTAGTTTATAGCTAGAAATAAGAATCACGAAGTCTAGCTGCATGGTTCTTTGCAAAGCTTAGCCTTTAAAACCTATGATTAAAGAAACTTGATGCATGTACGTTTTTTCAGGAATCAGCGCATGGTTCATTCCCTGGAGCGCATAAGAATACCTGAGTTCAGGACAGATATTGAAATGGGTGACTGGAGCATTTAACCCTATCCCTAAATCAGCAGAAATAAAACCATTAGAAGCAGTAAACTCAGTAGAGTCATCAGTAGAATCAATTGGTATTCTAGCTGTAGCTCCTAAGATTGCATATGGTGAAATACCTTCTTCCTTTAAAGTTACTATTCCATGAAATCCACCATCTAAAGTTATAGGTAAAAAGTGCTGATCTTTTTCATAAGCAGGTTCGCCATTCTCTACTACTGTGTAAGAGAAATGCCCGCCATTAAAAGCTAATCCAGCAGAAGCTCTTGCACTTAGGTGTTTAGTAGCTTTGTATTCTGTAGTCAACCCTAAACCGAAACCTAAAGAGTTTGATAGCTGAGGTTGATCACGGGGTATAGGGGAAACCATATTGGAATCATAAATGAGATTGGATTGAGAAACTAAAACATTGAATCCGTGCTGCCAGCGCTTGTCAGACAATTCAGTATTAAGATCCGATTCTTGAGATATACATGCCATCGATAGAATTACCGAAAGGCATAAAAACAGTACTTTTTTCATTATTAGTTGGGTTTTGAATTAAGTAGAATGTCTGTATGAAAGTTGTTTTTAGTGGTTATGGATTAAAAACGATATGAAGTGATTCATATTGCTAAAGCTGTTGGATTTAAAGTTAGGCACACTGTTTTTTCAATCGGCTATTCGCTGAAAGCATCATTTGTTCTAAACCAATCCTTTCCATAAAAAAAGTAATCTGTTATGACTAGCTCATTAATTTAAGTGACAACACGATAATCTGAGGTCAGTAACCATAGAGTTATATTTTAAATGAGTAAAAACGAATATCCGAGCACTTTAATGATTAGTCCATTATTGAATTCCATTGGATTAAAGCTTCATTGAATGAACGGTGTCCGCGTTTAAAAATCAGTTCGTTGTTTCTAGATATTTTATAATCTAAAGGCTGGTTATGAATCTTTCCCGATTTGAAAAGAGCATAGCATTTATACAGCTTCTGAATTTCCTGATCTTCTGTTAAGTCCATGTCCATTTTGTACAAGTCTTCCATAATTCCAGAATTATTTCCTTCAGTTAAATGAATAAAAGGAGAGATGCGGACGATTCGTTTTTCCACATCGGTTAAATCATTCTGCAGCAGAAGCATCATGCTCACATAATTGGCCCAGTCTGGCGGCTCGTATATAATTGTCTTGGCCTGGTTAATAACAGTCATTTTAAAGAAACTTAATTGAGCTTTTAACTTTCCTAGTCTGAGCTTTTTTCCTTTAAATCCAAGTGCCACTTGCTTTACTTTCCAAAAGATGTTTTTATCTTCCATAGACATTACTTTTCGTGCGGTACCTAAGGAGATGACATGAATTTCCTTAGCTGGAACTCCGAGTTTTAGCGCTTCGCAAATTCCTGCTGCTATCGGGTTATTGAATCCACCTAAAGCGCCATCCCATAATTCATAAAACACATCAGTTTCCTGAGTTTTAAATCGAGTAGGAAAGTCAAAGTATTGGATAGGAGCATTGGATGATCCATTTATAGCCTGAGTAAGTTTTACAGAGTCAAAAGGGCCATCTCCTTTATGAAAAGATTTGAAGAACTTAGCTCGGTTGTTTAAGGCATCGTAAGTAGCCACCATAATTTTAAGTTCTGGCTTTCCTATCCACTCGGGAAGCTCAGCCATCTGTCTTTTATTAACTTCAGAAAATGTGTTTTCAAAAGCTTCTTTCTTCCTCTTAGTACTGTATTTAGGGCCGATAGAACCGAAGAGTCCAAGATAATCAGTAGGAAAGAAACGCTCTCTCCATTTGGTTTTGGAAAACACCTGCTTTAAAAAAACGCCATTGTCAAATAGGTTTTGGGCCTCAGATAGTTTTAAGTTTTCGCACAGAGCGGCTAATACGATACTTCCGCCAGAATTAGCAATCACTAAATCATAGTGTTTGAGGAGTTCATGGCCAGAGATGTTTCCATGTTTTTCTTTCAGCATCAGCAGCTGAAGAATGGACCAAGAGCCTCCACCATCTAAACTTAAAATTTTATACATAGCACTAAAATAGAATAGATTAATTCACTCCAAGTATAATGAATAGTAGGAGAGAGGAAGAGGTTTACTCCAAAATATTTTTAACTCTCCCCACCACTCCAGTATCTATCATTACTTTAATTCCATGTGAATGTTTGGGAGATTTGGTAAGTATTTTCATTACGTGCCCTTTGGTTAATTCGCCTGAGCGCTGGTGGTGTTTCTGTACTATTTCTACTTCTAATCCTAAGTCTATGTTTTTTCTTTCTGTTCCGGGCATAATGAAATGTAATCTAATTTTTTTCTGGTGAATATAATCAGATATCGTTCTTCTGATGAAGATTCTGAGAGAGAACTTTTTTAACTAGATGAGTCATCACTTTTGGATATGAGAATACACTCTTTATAGAGATTGCTTTCGGAATTCGATCTGTTACAATCCGTGTTCATTGAGCTATTGAATAGAAAGTCATTTATTACTTTTTACTGCCTTGCCTCCAGAGCTTCTTTCTAAGTTATCACTTGATTCATTAAGTGAAGTGTTCTTTGACATGGTTCTTTTTAGTTCGAAACATTCTCGGACATTTGTCCATTCAAATTACACTACTGAAAAACAGAACGTATTCTTAAGGTAATTTATGAAGTATTAATCGATAGAGGTTGATTAACTTGCGCTCGCTTAGTGGCAGAAGGGAATTCGGTTCGTTTTTAGTAGAGCTGTATTTCTCACCAACCACTAACTTGTAAATAGAGATTACCAAGAAAGAAAATGATCGATTATCCACATGTACCGGGAAGGGGTTTAGTTAAGGAATCCACCAAGAAAGATAGAATTCAGTTTTTAAATGAAGCTGGATTTTCTCTTGCTCATATTTCCAAGTCGGAAATCTCTGCCGAGTCTTTGGTGAACAATATAGAATCTCACATTGGTAGTGTAGAAATTCCGGTGGGTTTGGCTGGTCCTCTGCTATTTTCGGGAGGGGATACTGATTTTAGGTATGCGCCTATTGCTACGCTAGAAGGAGCTTTACTAGCCAGTGTGAATAGAGGTGCTAAAGTGATTAGTAGATGTGGAGGAGTGAATACACATATTCTTCATCAGCGTATGGTGAGAAGTCCGTTGTTTCTGTTTGATTCATTAAAGGATGGCCTTCTATTCAATGAATGGTTGGAAGATAACTTTGAGCTGGTAAAAACTCAGGCTGACTCCCATTCTAATTATGGAAAACTCATAAAACTAGAACCACAGGTTTCTGGAAAAAGTGTGCATGTGAAGTTTATTTACGAAACAGGTGATGCTTCGGGTCAGAATATGACTACTAATAGTACAGATAAGACTATTAAATGGATAGAAGATTATTATCGAAAAGTAATCGGAAACCCTTTGAAAAATGTCTTAATAGAAGGAAACGGATCATCAGATAAGAAAATATCTCATTATAATATTAACCAGGGAAGAGGCACGCATGTAATAGCAGAATGCGAGCTAAAGGAAGAAGAGATTAATCAGTTGCTACGTACCACGTCAGATGCGTTTATGACTAGCTTTAATGCCTCTGCTACCATCAGTAGATTGGATGGGATGATAGGTCATAATCTAAACGTAGCTAATGTTGTAGCAGGAGTGTTTGCGGCTACAGGCCAGGATTTGGCTTGTATCCATGAATCTAGTGTAGGAGTATTGACCGTAGATAAAACAGAAGGTGGATTGTACTTATGTCTTCACCTTCCTACGCTGGTGGTAGGAACAGTTGGAGGGGGAACACATTTAGCTGCTCAGAATGAAGCCCTAAATTTAATGGGGTGTGCTGGAACAGGAAAAGTAAAACGATTTGCAGAAATGATAGCTGGATTTGCACTGGCATTGGAGATTTCGACTTTCGCAGCCATAGTGGGAGGTCAATTCGCGTCAGCACATGAAAGATTAGGTAGGAACAAGCCAGTTTCGAAATAGATTATTACAGCCCTAGGTTGTGTAACTAGCTCATAACCGGGGTGTCTATATTTTTCTTAATCTATTACTAATTTTTTAATAAATACACCATCACCTTTATAGATTCTAAGTGAATAATGTCCTGCAGGTAAGGAGCTCACGTCTATTGAGTTTAATGTGGAATTGAGATCAGAACTCAGTACTTTTTTTCCTAGAATGGAATAAACCTCAAAGGTTAATTCACTATTTAATTCATCTTGTAAATTTATAAATAGGCTGCCTTGTGAAGGATTTGGATACACATTTATGTTCAGTCCTTTATCTGAAAAATCTAAGATGTTCAAGGGGCCATTTTGTGTCACTCTAAGGCTATCCATAACTACGTCTGTCAGCGGTCTGTCATTAGAGTCTACAGGTACATTTTCTATAGTTTGTATTACCATGTAGCCACTTGTAAACCGTCCAAAAACAGGATGCATAGAAGTTAAAGGAGCTTCGTCAAAATCTAGAAAAGAATTATTTCCCATGTTAATAAAAAACTGACTTCCGCCACTGTTTGGTCCGGAGTTAGCCATAGAAATAGTCCAAAGAGTATTGCTTAATTCAGTACTAAACTCATCTTCTATAGTGTACCCAGGCCCACCGTTTCCCGTTCCTGTAGGATCTCCTCCTTGAATTACAAAATCATCTATTATTCTATGAAAAATAATTCCGTCATAATATTCCTCGTTTACCAGAGAAAGAAAATTTCCTGCTGTGATAGGGGCTAATTCATCTTCTAACTCTAACATAAAATCTCCCTCGGAAGTGTAAAACGTAACTTCTGTTTGGGCAGAAATAATAGTAAGCGTGAGCAGGGAAAAAGCGAATAGCAAAGTATTTTTCATGAAGCTAAAAGTAAAGGTTTAATTTCATAATCGTTTATTCATGGGCGTATCTAGAGATAATTGAGTTTGATTTAGCGGCTTTATGTTAGACAATGCTTGAAAAAAACAGTCGAATAACCAGTGTAATTAATCAGAACCGAGTATTAGGAAAGGTTCTTCCTTCCAATCGCAGCTGTAATGAAGTCTTTCTCCAAGGAAAAAGCTCGAGCAGGGGAGTATTCTCTTCCGTAAAATATAATTTGAAGATGTAGCTTGTTCCATAACTCTCTCGGGAATAATCTTTTGGCGTCTTTTTCTGTTTGTACTACGTTTTTGCCAGTCGTCAAATTCCACCGATACATCAGTCTATGAATGTGTGTGTCTACAGGAAATGCAGGAATACCAAACGCTTGAGCCATAACTACGCTAGCCGTTTTATGTCCTACCGCAGGCAGTTCTTCCAGTGCTTCAAAAGAAGCAGGAACCTCTCCGTTATATTTATCTATAAGAATATGACTTAAGCCATAGATTCCTTTGCTCTTCATCGGAGATAATCCACACGGACGAACGATTGCCTTGATCTCCTCCTGAGTCATCTTAATCATATCGTAAGGATTATCCGCTTTCGCGAACAGGAGAGGGGTTATTTTATTCACCCGCTTATCAGTACATTGAGCACTTAATAAAACAGCTATAAGAAGTGTGTAAGGATCTTTATGATCCAGAGGAACGGGCACCTCAGGATAGAGTCTCTCAAGCTCGTCCATCACATATTGAACTTTCTCTGCTTTAGTCATTAGATAGGTTGAAATTACAAGTAAATTTTCCTGAGTGCGTACCTTTTGTTTCTAGCTCTTTTCCTCGAATTAAGGAGATGTCGTTTGATTGGCCTTCGAATAAATCGAGCATAATCGAATTCGAGATAGTAACCTCACTCCATTTAGAGATTCCGGTGTATTCAATATAAACCAGCGTAATTTCATTATCCACATCTTTCCCTATGTAGTTTACTTGCACTTCATTCCAGCCTTCACCAGAGATGCTCACATGTTCGAATAAATAATCGAAGATGAGTTCATCAGCATTGTCCGCCTCCCTGTCATCTCCCAATCTCACATGAAATGAATCTCCTTCTCCTAGCACCTTTTCTAAATCATCTGAAAAGAACCTAAACTGAACCTCTAAAGAATTCTCCTCGAAATTTCTTCCCATGGTCATTTTAGTGAAGTAATATTTATGAAAATCAGCGCTTTCAGTAGCTACTCCCGTAGAGGTTAAGAGACTAAAAATAAGTGAACAAGTAAGAAAAATCATATGTATTAGGTTTACCTTTGCGTAGCAATAATCAACTATGGACAAAGTTAACATTACCAAAGCTAAATCACTCATAAATAATGCCACAAACATAGTGGTTACAGCACATAAAAATCCTGACGGAGATGCTGTAGGGTCTGCTTTAGCATTATATCATTATTTAAAAAACAGTGGAAAAAACGTTTCGGCCATTTTGCCTAACTCGTTTCCGAGCTTTTTTAATTGGCTTCCTGGAGCTGAAGATATTTTCATTTTCGAAGGAGAAGAGGCTAAGGCTACTAATTTAATCGAAGAGGCAGATTTAATATTTGCCCTGGATTATAACGCTCTTCACAGAACAGGAGACGTAAAAGAAGTCTTAGAGAAAGCGAAAGCTGATTTTATATTAATAGATCACCATCAGCAGCCAGATGAGTTTACAGTAAATTTTAGTGATGTAACGGCATGTAGCACGGGGCAAATGATTTTTCAGTTTTGCCACGCCATAGAAGAGAATTTAGACTGGATTACAGAAGAGATCTGCCAAGGGATTTACACCGGTATAATGACGGATAGTGGTTCATTTAGATTTCCTTCAGTAACAGCCGAAACACATGAGATTATAGCTGCCATGAAAAGAACAGGCTTTAATCATGCCCATGTTCATCAGCAGACTTTCGATACCAATGAAATAAGTAAACTTCGATTACTCGGTCATTCTCTGAGTAATAAGCTAGAGCTAATAGACGGTTGTAAAGCGGCTGTAATTAGTCTTTCTAGAAAAGAGTTAGATGGCTTTAATTATAAACCGGGTGATACAGATGGACTTGTGAATTATGCTCTTTCATTGGCTGGCGTAAACATGGCTGTATTGATAAAAGAAGGAAATAACATCGTGAAGATGTCGTTTAGAAGTAAGGGCGAATTTGATGTAAACGCATTCGCTAGAGAACATTTTAGTGGAGGTGGGCATAAAAACGCTGCCGGTGGAGCATGTTTCATTTCATTTGATGAAGCTGTGAGTAAGGTAAAAGAAACTATAAAAAAGTATACTACTGAATTAAACTATTAATGAGAATTTTATTAGTCATAGGAGTGGTGCTAATGTTTGGTTGTAAGGAGAAAATTCAAGATAAATTTAAGGATGCTCCTGCCAAAATAAACATGGAAGAAGTGCTCATACAGCAGCAGAAAGCCATGATTAAAAATGACTCTATAATTATAGCTAATTTTCTAGAAAAAAAAGAACTAGAAATGGTTCAGACAGGAACAGGTTTGAGATACGCCATTCATGAAAAAGCAGCAGGAGAACTCATTCAGTCTGGAGAGAGAATATTTTTGGAGTATGTAATTACAGATTTAGATGAAGACACGCTTTACTCAAGTGAAAAATCAGGAGTAATGGATTTGGATGTGGACTTTTCTCATGCAGAATCTGGGCTACATGAATTGGTTAAAAACATGAGAAAAGGAGAAAGAGCTTTGGCAGTGCTTCCACCACACTTAGCTTATGGCTTAGCTGGAGATGACTATAAGATACCAGCATACACTACATTAGTTTTTGATGTTAAAATTTTAAGATGAGATTTTTAGGATTTTTCATATTGATTTTATTAGCGGCATGTAGCTCTTCCGAATACACCCATGTCTCTGAGGGTATTAGTAAAAAGCTTCTGGTGTTTGGTGAAGGAGATAAATCTGTCGGAGAGGCTTCCTATTTAGATATAAATTTCAGCACTGAAACAGTGAGTAGAGGTGAAGACTTAAAAGAAAACAGCCATTTCTTTTTGTCTGATTTTGATACTAGTATGTTTGGGAATAAAGCACTAAGTAGTGACATCTCCAAATTAGTGGGAGGGGATAGCATAGAATATATAGTCACATATTCCACAATTAAAAACAGCATTTTAGATCAATTTATAAATGAAGGAGTAATCCTCACCGACACCCAAAAAGTATCCTTAAACATAGGCTGTAATCTAGTCATGAGTAAGGACGATTATATGGCTTTCAGAGAAACACAAGTAAGAAAAGGGTTGGCAATAGAAATGGAGCTGATAGAAGATTACATACTAAGGGAAGGATTAACCAGTAGGTTAACCCGAAAAGGTGATTTGTTCTATATGAAAACCTTAGAAAACACTTCTGAAAAGGTTCTTTCTTCAGATGATTTAGCTATAGCATATACTTGCAGTTTTTTAAATGGGGCTGTCTTCGATAGGATCACTGCGGAAGAGCCTCTGTATTTGAATCTTTCATCTCCTAACCAGGTGATTATAGGGATTCAGTCCATTCTTAAAGAAATGAATGAAGGAGAAACGTGTAGAATTATCATCCCATCCTATTTAGGGTTTGGCGAAGACGGTTCTAGTGACGGCACTGTTCCACCTCACACGCCTATTTTGGCAGATGTTAAGGTCGTAGAGATAATTAAAATTGAGCCGTGAGAAGGTTATGCTTTTTCCTCGTATTAGCGTTGCAATGCTTTATGCTTCATTCTCAAGAAAATATGGGAATAGCGAATAGTAATTATTCGCCCACGAATACGATTTTTTTGAACCCTTCGAGCTCTGCAGATTCTAAAGCATTTATAGATTTCAATATTATAGGTGCTTCTACTTATGTGCTAAATGACTATGCTTATTTTAATAACAACTTATTAGCTATCTCCAGAGAAGGAGCAGCAGGAAATGAAACAGAGCCACTATATGACCTAGGTGGAGCTCCATTTTCGGCTTATGTAGATGTTCAGATTCATGGGCCAAGTTTAAGTGTTTCTTACGGGAAATTTGGTGCGGGTCTATTTATGAATCTAAGAAGTGTTAGCTCTGTAAATGGAGTCCCCGCTCACTTAGCTAATCATGCTGCGAATGGCTTTGATTTCGAAGATCAATTGGGCAATGAATATACCACTACCAATGCGAATATAGGTTCACTGTCTTGGTTGGAATACGGAGCTAATTTTTCATATATAATAAGCCAAAGCGGTCGTGATATGTACACCATAGGAGGAAACTTAAAGTATTTAAATGGATTGGCTGGCGCGGGATTAAATGTACAAAAGTGGAATTATCAAGTACAAAATGATTCTGTGCTAAACTCGTTTGAGTTCGCAGGAGAATATGGTCTTCCGAATATATCATCTGATCAGGAAGGAGCTTCTGGTATTCTAGGAAATGGATCTGGACTCGGTTTAGACCTAGGGTTTAATTATAAGAAAATGAAGAAGAGTGCACAGGGTTATCTGCCTCATGCGGTAGGTCAGTGCAAGCTAAAAGACTACCAGTACAAGTTTGGGCTAAGTCTTTTGGATCTAGGAGGAGTAAGGATGAAGAACGGCTTTTATAGAGAGTTTAGCATCGAAGATTCTGTAGTTTGGGAAGATTATGGTGGCACTGACCCAGAGGGGTTAGCTGAGATAGATGCTTTAATAAATGAAGAGCTTTTGCGTTTGTCTAATGATTCCGAAAATAGCAGTTATCGAATGGCTCTACCTACAGCATTAAGTGCCCAGTTTGATTATAACTTCGGTAAAGGATTTTATGCCAACTCTACTTTAGTCCATGGTTTTTCTAGAAAAAGAAAATTAGGCGTAAAAAGAAACAGTACGTTTTCTATTACCCCTAGATACGAGAGAAGACAGGTAGAAGTAGCTCTACCGCTAACCATTCAAAATTATCAAAAGCTAAGGCTAGGAGCTGCCATAAGAATTTACTCAGTAATCTTTGGTACGGATAATTTAGGGAGTTTAATGGGAAGAGACAGAACGTATGGAGCAGACTTCTATTTTAGTTTTAAATACACCATGTTCAGACCATGGTACTGTAAAGACAAATTAAAGCGTTCTTCCAAAAGAAAAAAAGGTGGAGTTGCTTGCCCTAGTTGGTAGATTGAGACCAATGAAAATCTATTTTCATTATAGCTTCAATTACCAATCAAGGGATACTTCTCATTAATTATCCTAACTAACTTCTAGAAATTAGGCTTCAGTAAATATTTCTGATAGAAATTATCTATTTCTTTTACTGCCTCTTCGGCTGTATCTACCATAACGAATAAGTCTAAATCCTTTTCAGAGATGTTGTTCTCAGCTTCGAGTAAGGTAGTCTTGATCCAGTCAATTAATCCTGCCCAGAAACTCTTACTCACTAAAATAATAGGGAATCGAGCTATTTTAAGGGTTTGAATTAAGGTTAATGACTCGAAGAGTTCATCTAATGTTCCGAACCCACCAGGCATTACTATAAACCCCTGTGAATACTTAACGAACATCACTTTTCTTACGAAGAAGTAATCAAAATCGATATTCTTATTACTATCGACATAAGGATTACTAGACTGCTCAAATGGAAGATCGATGTTCAGTCCTACTGAAGTTCCGCCACCTCTTTGAGCTCCTTTGTTACCAGCTTCCATAATCCCTGGACCACCACCAGTTATAACCCCGTATCCTTTCTTGGTAAGTAAAAATGCAATATCATCAGCCATTTGATAATACTTATTGTCTGGTTTCGTTCGAGCTGAACCAAAAATAGAAACACAAGGGCCTATTTTTTGCATTCTGTCATATCCCTCTACTAGTTCCGCCATAATTTTAAATATGGACCAGCTGTCATTGGATTTAGTCTCGTTCCATGTTCTCTGTCTAAATGCGTCTCCTATGTTATTATCTTTCAAAAGTGGTAGTTTTTAAATTTCACAAAAAATGCTGGCTCATGCCAGCATTTAAATATTCACTAATTATTTTTATTCTATAAATCTTCAAATTTCACATCAGAAAACTCTTCGTCAGTCGAAGGGTCTTCTGAGATTTCTTCAGTACTCTCTACTTTATCCATTGGAGATTCTGTAGAATAGTTTCCTGAGGCTTGAAGCTCTTTAATTTTATCTACAGTTTCGACTAGTCCGTCAGAGAATTTATCGAAGTCTTCCTTATAAAGAAATAACTTGTGCTTTTCGTAAGAGAAATTACCGTCATCATCGTACTTCCTCTTACTCTCAGTAATGGTGAGGTATAGATCGTTTCCTCTTGTCGTCTTCACATCAAAAAAGTAAGTACGCTTTCCAGCTCTTACTGCTTTTGAAAAAATATCATCTTGATTGTTCCCGTCTGACATGTTTAAATCTTTAAAATTTGTTCTTACTGTTTCCAAATGTAGAAAAATTTATGAGAATCCAATAAAATTGTACAAATTAATACTGGTAAGGGGATTATCTGGTTAAGGTAACATGGCCATTGTATTCGTGAGGATAGCCAGTAAAGTCATTAACTATTACTTGATAAGTATATGTGCCGTTAGGGGCGTAACTGGACCCTCTATTTACAGAGCCATTCCATCCTTGATTGTGGTCTTCTGTTTCGAATATAACTTCTCCCCATCTATTAAAGATTCTAAATTCATATTTAGAGACGCCTACAACTTGGGGTTTAAATATTTCATTTAGACCGTCATTATTTGGCGTGAATGTATTGGGAGCGTAAAATAAATGCCCCTCCACAGTGATCATGACAGTAGCTATATCAAAACAGCCAAAATTGTTTGTGACAGTTTGAACGACTTCTAAAAACCCCACATCTTCAAAATCGTGCGTGGGGTTACAATCCGTAGTAAAAGCGCCATCTCCAAAATCATAAAAACAGGAGGTTTCTCCAGCGCTGGTGTTTGTGATGTTTACTGTAGGCTCTAGGTATGAAACAGTATATAGATCAGATTCGAATCCAGCGGTCGGAGTAGGGTATACGTTTATTATATCTTGATAAGAAACATTAACTTCATCTGAGCATCCAGTGCTAGAGGTAACTACTAGTGAAACGTCATAGACTCCAGGAGCACTATATTGATGAATGGGATTTACTTCTTCTGATGATTGTCCATCACCAAAATCCCAAGTGTACATTAGTGGAACTTCAGATTCTGAAGCATTGAAGAAATTGACCGTAAGTGGAGGGCAGCCTTCATCTCCAAAAAGGAAAAAGTCAGGAATAGGATTGGCTACTATAGAAATATTTTGACTAATTACTTTAGTACAGTTGTTTTCTGATATAGCCAAATCTACTTGGTAATTACCAGGAGAACTCCACGTTACATTGTTGACAGTAGGCTGTTCAGAGCCAGTAGGAGAAGCGTTTAAGCCGAAGTCCCAATCTATTGTTGGGGCTTGGGAGTCAAACCCTGAAGCCTGAAAGTCAAAGCTGTGACCATTAAAGCATTGAGGGTCTGGGGATGTGAAAAAGGGGTCTAGTAATCCTTGAATTGAATAAGTTGACGATGCTGCGTCTGGGCAGGTGTTCTGACTAAAGACTTCTAAATTTACTGTGTAGTCTCCTGAGTCTGGGAAGGTGAATGAGGGTTCGAAGACTCCGCTAACATCATTGCTTGAGCCAATTACCCCAAAGTCCCATGAAAATAGTTCTCCATCTGTTGATTCATTCTCAAAATCAAATGTAAACCCATCACAAAATAAAGTTTGACCGCTTAAAATCGCTTCAGGCTCTGGTGGAACCGACAAGTTATAGGTTTCAGTAGCAGCACAGTCATTCTCAGTAACCGTGTAAGATAAAGCGTAATCTCCTGATTCAGGTGCGTTTTGAGTTAATTCGGAGTTATTGAAAGTTTCATTCTCAAATTCTGGAGTAAAACTCCAGACGAATTCAGACCCTGGGTCATAATTATCTGACCCTATAAAGGTATACTCAGGAGAGCCATTGTTGCACTCAAATGTGACGCTTTCTATTATGGCTTCTACTGGAGGGTAGGCGTTATAGAAATTACTAGTCGTATCAGCGCAAGGCCAAGTAGGATTCGCTATTAAAGTTACTTCATATTCACCCTCTACTGAGTAAGCATAAAAAGGAGAATTTATAGATGAGGTGTCCTGATTAGAGTTGGGGTCACCGAAATCCCAAAAGAATGAACTTGCATTAAACGATTCATTCTCGAATTGAAAAGAAAGCCCATCACAAAACTGAGTTTGATTAGGAATAGCAGCTATAATGTTAGGATCACAACTAGTAACTTGGTACTGAAAATCTCTCATAGTTGTGTTAATGAGCTGCCCGTTTCTGTATTCACTGACGCAAATTCCCACGGCATACCTTCCTAGCTGAGTTGGCGTTCCTGTCATTTGTCCTGTTACTGGGTCTATTTGGAAATTAGGCTCTGAAGCTACCTGAATTTGGTTAGAATACCCTGCTCCCCATAAAACCTCATTAAACGGTGGGGCAGGTGGGTTAGGTGCAGGATTTTCTGTATCACCACCGAAGAATGGTGTACATAATTCATAAGACAGTAAATCTCCGTCTATATCTGTTGCCGAATGGTCAAAGAAAAACTCTCCTCCTAAGCACATGGCCACTGGTGGAGTATTGTTAAATATGGCAGAATTATTTATTCCTTCTGCATTAGTATCTAAACCAGGAACGGTGGCCCACATGGTCATTCCTGTGTCTCCCGGGTTTACTAGGTTAGCTATACCTTCGTTTCTGCAGCATCTTTGGTAGACTAAATCATAACCACCATTGATTGGTGCCAAATTAAGAATAGTCCGATAAACCACCTGTTGAATGCACAAGTCGGGTGGGAGGATAAAACAGGGGTTTTCTAGGCTGATGGGAACAAAAGAAATTTCCGCATCGTTTAATGATAAATTTAATTCATCAAGCCAATTTCCATTATTATAAACTCCTACTAGCGCAAAATCATCAAAGCCTGTTCCCAAGGTATTATCGGGACCACAATCTCGGTAGACAATTAAAGTAATTTCATAAGAATCACCAGCTAGCTTTGAGTAAAAAATTTCACCACCTACTATGTGCGTTGCAACGCTGCTGAATGAGATAAATAAAAATGACAACATCAAAAAAAACAAAGGCAGTCTTTTTAGGAGGTTAGATGTTATTTTTAAATTGTTCTTCACTGCGGAATTATTCAAATATAGTTTTAATTATCGACCCACTTGCCCTATCAAGACAACCAAAAACAGCTCAAAGTTGCATTGCTTTGGGGATAGTTTAAATCGTGATAATCTAAACAGACACCTCGAGTAATTTCTGGCGAATTAAGGGTGGATAACCACTTAGTATAACGTAAAAAAGTTTAGGTGAAATAATTTTTGAATTAGCTAATAGTTCCGCTACCAATTAGCTCATCATCCATATACCAAGCAGCAAATTGACCTTTCGCTATACTTTTTTCAGGAGTTGGAAATACAATATATAATCCACCTGCCTTTTTCAAAAGGGTGGCTTTTCTTAGCTCTTGTCGGTATCTAATTCTCACAGAATACTCTTTTTTCTCTCCTTCTTTTAAAGTCATATCTGTTCTTAACCAGCTTATGTCTTCATTTTTAATTTTAAGAGCATTCCTGTATAATCCTTGGTGATCTTCCCCTTGTCCCACATAGAGTATATTCTCTTTGGTGTCCGTTCCTAAAACAAATAGAGGAAGTTTTTTTCCGCCTATATTTAACCCCTTTCGTTGACCTACGGTGAAATAATGAGCGCCAGGGTGAGCTCCTATTGTTTCTGGGCTTAGTTCTTTAAAGTTTGTTTCAGAACTAATTTCTTCTAATTCATCATCGGTGAAACTGATGCCGTCTTTTGTAGTCAGAGGCTTGATGTTTAGGGAGTCTCTAGCTATTTCTTTTACTTTCCCTTCCTTAGGCTCTAATTCTTGTTGAAGGAAAACAGGTAATTTCACCTTTCCGATAAAGCATAATCCCTGAGAATCCTTTTTTTCTGCAGTAGCTAGTCCATTTTCTTTCGCTATTCTCCTTACTTCACTTTTTTGCAAATGGCCAATAGGGAATAAAGCTTTACTTAATTGCTCCTGATTCAGCTGGCATAAAAAATAACTCTGGTCCTTGTTCTGATCAGCTCCAGCTAGAAGTCGGTGTATTACGTTTCCCTCAGTGCTTTGAATAGAGTCTTTTTGACAGTAGTGTCCAGTAGCTATATAATCGGCATTAAGTTGTAATGCCGCTTTTAGGAACAAGTCAAATTTTATTTCTCGATTACATAACACATCGGGATTCGGAGTTCGGCCTTCTTGATATTCCTTAAACATGTAATCCACTATTCGCTCTTTGTAGTCCTTGCTGAGATCGATTACTTGAAACGGAATACCGATTTTTTCGGCTACTAAGATAGCGTCATTGCTATCTTCTATCCATGGGCACTCATCATCTAGGATAACAGAATCGTCATGCCAGTTTCTCATGAATATTCCTATTACATCATATCCTTTCTCCTTAAGTAATAATGCAGCTACACTTGAATCAACTCCCCCAGAAAGACCTATTACCACTCGTTTCATTTGGCGAATTTACGTCAAATTTCAAGTAAGAATTCACCTACAGTAAATTAGGAAGGATTCTTACTGAAGTAGTTGGATTACACTATTTATTTGCCGAAGGAGAAAATGGGGAATGAATTTATAAATAACGCGCTTTTAATTGATGACGACCCGAGCTGTATATTCATTTTAGGAGAGTTTATTAATCTTATAGATAGTACAATTAAAAAAAAGACTGCTTCATCAGTAGATGAAGCCTTATCGCTTTTAGCTGAGTCTAGTCCGTTCCCTGAAGTTATATATGTTGACTTAAATATGCCTATCAATTCAGGCTTTGATTTTCTAGAACGCTATCAGGTAAACTATTATTCACTTCATCCGGCTACTAAGGTTTTTGTTCTCACCTCTTCATTCAAGCCTAGCGATGAGGATGAGTCTAGGTCATTCCGCTGTGTCACAGACTATAAGTCGAAAAGTGAAATAGACTTGTTTATAGAGAGCTCGCTGAGAATTGAGATTTAAAATCCTTATGTAATCCTGTGTTAGGTAATGTTTGGCATTAATTATTGCCTATCTTGCGGCAACCATTGTAAAATAAACCCGTCTATTAAATGAGTTCTGAGAAGTCAGAGTTTATAGAGTTAGCTAGACTTTGCGAAAGCGGAGATAGGAAAGCACAGGAAAGGCTCTATAGATTGTTTTATGGAAGAATGCTGCCTGTATGCATGAGATATGCAAAAGATTCAGAGTTAGCAAAAGATTTACTGCAAGATGCTTTTATTAAAGTGTTTAGTAAAATTAAATCTTATGATGGAGTTGGATCCCTTGAAGGATGGATCAGACGAATCGTGGTGAATAATGCCATAGATGAATTTAGGAAAAAGAAAAATGACTTTTTCCTAATGGAGTCCATCGAAAATGTCAGCGATACCGAAGATGAGGAAGATGACGATAAGGAAGTTAACCTTAAAGCAAGTCAAGTTATAGAGGCGTTGCAAGAGTTAACTCCAGCATATAGGGCTGTTTTTAACATGTTCGTTTTTGAGGAAATGACGCATGCGCAAATAGCCGAAAAAGTTGGAATTAGTGTAGGTACGAGTAAGTCGAATCTATCTAAAGCCAAAAGAAATTTAAAGAACATACTGTTAAGAGACCAGAGATTTTAGGATGAGAGAAAATTTTAACAATTTAGAAAAAGGGATGAAAGAAAGTCTTAATGACTTTGAATTACCTTTTGATAGTAAGCATTGGGAGGAGTTGGAAATGAGGCTTGAAGGAAAGTCTGCATCTTCACTAAATACAATGGCTGCAGCGGTAGTTACAGCGCTAATTTTTATGTCTGGAATTACTTATGTTATAGTCACAGCTTCGGTTGATGATTCTGCCCAAGGGATTTCTGAAGGTATTGAAGAGCGGTCTGATTTCTCTTTAAATACCTTAGATTATGATGATGTATCAATAGAAACTCCTTTGATTTTACTTGATGATAATGACGTTTCTGTAGATGAAAGTCATCCATTCATTGAGGGGGGCAATAAAGACGCTGATAATAGCAACAAAGAAATTTTAATAGCTGAAGTACAGAAAATAGTTCAAGAAAAAACAAACCTACCGAAGGCTATTAATGTCATTAAAGAGGAGCCTGCTGAGGGAGTCGATCAGTTGGAAGAAAAGTCTATAGAAGAATTTGAAAAAAATGAAGTGCCAATAAGCACGGCACCATTTATTATTAGTTCTGCGGTTGAGATTTGTGCAGGAGAGAAAATCGAGTTCAAAACTGAAAACATTTCAGAGGCTGCACGTTTTCTTTGGAATTTCGGTAATGCGGATTTCTCTACGGAAACTAATCCTGTTAGAACATTTGACGAGCCCGGAGAATATAATGTAACATTGATTCTTTCTAAATCCACGGAGAAGATTGAGTCTAAAATTATAGTATTGCCTAAACCCGAGGCTAAATTTGCTTGGAATGAGCGCACTAAAGGGCAAGTGAAATTTTCTAACCTTTCTGAAAAAGCGGATGCGAGTTATTGGCAGATAGATGACGAGTTTACTTCTACCGATATCAATCCTACTTTTGAATATTCCAAGGCTGGAAAAAAGCTTGTGACCCTTAAGGTCGAGAATGAGTTTGGGTGTAGTGATTCTAGCTTTAGATATATCAAGTTAGATGAGCCAGTAGAAGTTTCTGCACCGAGCGCTATAACACAAGCTGAAAACTTCTTACCTAGTCTTTCAGATCCAAATTATGGTCAGCTGATGTTTACAATTCATAATATGAAAGGTCAGCTCATCTATGAGTCTGAAGAAGGCAAACCATGGAAAGGAACTATGCCAGATGGAACATATGCTGCTCCCGATTCTGAGTTCGCATGGTTAGTTTTAGTCAAGAATATTTCAGGAAAAGAAATTTATTCCGATAGCGGAAAAGTGAAAATTTTACCTTAACCAAACAATAAATAAATCAAACTGGGTCACACAAGCTAATATGTGTGACCCTTTTTTGTATTTTTGTTAATAACTTTCATTTAGTAAATCAAGTACCTAAATAAACCATGAAGGCGCTAATAGTCAGTGTGTTTACACTCTTTTTATTTCATGTTACCAGTGGTCAGGAATTCATCTTTACGGATTTGAATTTAGACATTACTCCTGTGAACTCTTGTTTTTCATGTGATGGAGGATGTGAGTTGTCTATGTCTGACGCTCAGGAGTACACCTACAGATGGAATGATGATTCTGGTGCTATTCTATTAATTGAGACTAATACAGTTGGTTTAAGTTCTATTCAAAACCTATGTCTAGGCTCTTATCAGGTTATCGTCTCTTCAGGTTCGGAAGTGGTGGTCGAAACTTTTTTTTCAGTTCTAGAAGATAATGTCAATTTAGGAAGTCCTGGGATTATTTACTCATGTTCAAATTTTGAAACACTAGACTTTAGTCAAATCTTGCCTGAGTATATAAATGAAGGAGCTGTTTGGTCTAACGGGAATAATGAGTTAGTACAAGAGGTAAGCTTCATAGATATTACTCCTTATTATTATCTAAGTCGAGATAACGAAGGATGTTTAAATACAGCTATTTATCCTGTTTTGATAAATGAACCAGCTAACCCTGGAGATGGAACCGTATATATTATATGTGAAGACTTTGAGGAGTTTGATTTGATAGAGCCTATGGGTGGAGGACCTGATCCTAATGGAGTTTGGTTAAATTCTGAAAGTACAGAAGTTGATGGAGTTTTTAATCCCGTTACTGATGAATCGGAGACTTTTACTTATCTCATAGATTCTGTTCTTGGGTGTAACAATTCGTTTGCTACACTTTCTGTTATTAAGAATGAACTTCCTAATGCAGGAGAAGATCAAACAGCTCTAGTGTGCTCTTTAGAAGGGGTTAATCTAAATTTAGATGATTATGTAGATGACGCTGCTGATGCAGGAGGAGTTTGGTACGATGGGGGTAATAATCTGATTAATAATAATCTTACGGAGATAGAATTAGAAGAAGGCCTGTATCGCTATACAGTTATTGGAAGTGTTCCTTGTACTGCAGATATTTCTTATGTCGAAGTGATTTTTATTGATGAAGTAAGCGCAGGAAACAATGACACGATCGAAGTATGCTCTAATACTGCAGAAGTTAACTTAGATTCTTTTTTAGAAGTTGATATTACTTCTTTTGGAGATTGGTATACTCCAGAAGGAGAGTTGTTTGATGGGATATATAATCCAGAAGTAGGTCTGGGTGGAGATTATGAATATCATGTTTCTGCTGTTGGTTGTGCGTTGGAGATGTCTACTGTCAATATCATTAATGAGCAATTTAACTTTGCAGGAGAAGATAGCTTAATGGTATTTTGTGAGAATGGAGAGTTAATAGATTTAACTCAGTTCTTTTCTGGAGATGAACTAAGCAGCGGAGTTTGGATGAGTGGTGAAAGTGAATTAGAGTCTCAATTATTAATTCCTCAACTCGGAGAGAACTCTTTTACTTTTAGGTCAAATCATACGATCTGTCCCTTGGAACAGGCGTTTATTAGCGTTTTAGTGGATAATAATCCAGCGCTTCCTCAAGTCCTAGATTTATATCTGTGCGCTTCTGATGAGCCTATCAGTCTAATGGAAGAGACTGCTTTTGATAATGATTCATGGGATATACAATGGTTTGATATCGATAATAATCCAATTTCGGACTTGCTTGATCCTGAAATAGGAGGTAATATAGAACTCTCTTTTCTTGTAAGCTCGAATAATACATGTCCTAATCTTCAGTCTAGCATAAGTGTACAAATAGAAGAGAATACTTTTCAGAGTCAGGATTTAGCGGTACAATTATGTAACACTGGAGTGGAGGTTGACTTGAATGGATTAATTCCAGCTGATGTTGCTTCTTCTTCATATGTCATAACAGATGATCAAGGAAATGAGATAAACTCAACTGTAAGCCTTAGTGCATCTTTTGAGTCTTATACATTTGTAGAGCAAGGGGTTAATAATTGCGTACCGTCTCAATTGGTTATGAATTTGAGTGTGTTGGAGTTTGTTGATGCAGGAGAAGACGAAAGTCTCGTGTTTTGCGAAGCTCAAGGTACATTAGATTTAAACGATTTAGTGACAGTTCCAGGGGAGTGGTTTGTAAATGAGATTCCTTTAGTGTTGTTAGACTTAGCATACTTAGAGGCTAATTCCGCAGTGTATACTTTCGAGGCTGCTAATAATCCAATCTGCGAAAGTTCTCAAGCTAACTTTCAAATAGACTTTGTGAGTGGATTTCCTTATGAGATCATTCCTGATGTAGTTACATGTTTGAATCAGGCAATTTTTATAAATTATCCAGTCGAGCCAAGTAACTTTGATATACAATGGAATACTCAAGCTACAGCTGTTTCAACTCAAGTAGAGCTAGTGAATTTAGGGATAGGAAGTACTATGGTGAGCTATACCATGTCGAATGATATCTGCACGTTAACCGACTCGCTTTTGATTACAATAGAAGATGCTTTCTCACCTGTTTTAAGCGAGAGTATGATTGTGTGTTCGGGAGAAGAAGTATCTTTCAGTATTGATGCTGAGTCTCTAAATACTGTTTGGTATATAGACGGAGATCTCATTGGTGAGGATTTAATGGTCTATGAGTTTACGGCTGACTCTAATGCCGAGGTTACAGTAGAAGCTGTAAATAGTATAGGGTGCTCAGCAGAAACATCGAGTAATGTTACTGTGAACCAATCTCCCTTAGTTTTAATAGATGCTTTTGACTTAGATCAGTGTGCCCCTTTTACTGTGCATCTCTCGAATGTTTATGGAGAAGAGGATAACACTACTTATACCTGGAGAATAAATAACGAGTTGATTAATTCATCGATTTACCTGTTGGAGGTCGATGAAGGAGATTTATACGATATTACCCTAAGTGCATTCAACTCGAATGGTTGTTTTTCAGAGGTGTCCTTACCTTCAATAGTTGAAGGATGGAGTAACTCGCATTCCCATTTTAGTGCTTCAGAAAATGAGCTATCCTATTTAAACCCTATCACTGAGTTTACAAATGAGTCTGTCGAGTTCGAGAACTTAAACTGGTATATAGATAATGAGCTAGTCGAAACTCAATCTGAGTATTGGCAATACGAATTCCCTGACGAAGAATATGTTAGTTATGAAGTTTGTTTGGAGGCTATTACAGTTAATAATTGCAGTAGCACATATTGTGAGAGTATTTTCGTAAATAGTGAGCTTCTGGTGTATGTGCCGAGCGCATTTACCCCTAATAATGATGGGATTAACGAAGTGTTCTTTCCAGAAATTAAAGGGCATACAGATAATGACTACCAGTTAATTGTTTTTGATAGGTGGGGAAATGTGATATTCATGTCTAATGATCCATCAGAGCCATGGGTGGGAAATGTGAACAATGGAGCTTATTATGCTCCTTCGGGAGTTTATACATATTCTTTAACAGTGAAATCTATTTTCAAAGCCGAACTAGCCCATTTCAGAGGTCATGTAACTTTAATAAGGTAGGATTTTTATTAACTAAAAGTTGTTTTTTATCTGTGCAACTTTATTGATATTAACTTTGTCTTCTAAACAAGGAATCCAAAGAAGAAAAATGATGAAGTTAAAGAGGTTGGTAGCTGTTTTTTTTATGATCATGTCATTGTCAGCGTTTTCTCAGAATTATGAGATCAATAATGAGGTAGTCACAGCTTGTGGGGGGGCGTTTTTAGATGATAGTGGTGGTGCTGGTGACGCCCCTGGGACTTCAGGTGCAGATTATACAATTACATCTTATACCTATACAATATGCCCCGAGAGTCCTGGAGACGTGATTTCTGTAGATTTTGCTCTTTTTAGTGTTTACCAAAGTCCTAATCCAAACAATAGTGATTATTTATCTGTCTTTGATGGAGATAATACAGGAGAGAATACTTTAGGTGGCTATACCGGTACTGCGTTGCAAGGATTGAGTATTACCGGAACGGTTAACAACACCTCCGGTTGTTTAACTTTCGTTTTTAATCCTAGTGGCACTAGTCCAGGCACTTTCGCAGGATGGGAAGCCATTATTTCATGCACTACGCCCTGTGCTAACCCTACTTCAGCTTCCACTATTTCTGATCCTATTCCAGATTTAGAAAACAGTGTTTCTGTTTGTCTTAATCAACCGATTTCATTTGAAGATGCTGGTTCTTTTGCAGCAGTCGGATTTACTTTGGATAATTATATTTGGAATTTTGATGATGGAACTGTTGTCGAAGGAGAGCAGAATGTAGAACATGCATTTACTGAACCTGGAGAATATATAGTAACACTTACGGTAGAAGATAATAATGGCTGTCAAAATTTAAACCTAATCCCTCTTCAAGTGCTAGTGAGTACTATCCCAATTTTTAATACAGATTTTTCATCTGAGGTTTGCTTGGGAGGTGAAGGTTATGTTAATGGAAGCCCAGTCCAAAGTCAAACATGGTCTGCTTTGCCACCTCAAGTAGTGGCGGGGGAGACCTACTTGCCAGATGATGCAGGTGCTTCTTATACTTCTGAGTTGGTTTTTGACTTTTTTGAAGAGGGTCAAACGTTAGATGATTGTGACGATTTGCTGAATCTTACGATAAACATGGAGCATAGTTATATGGGAGACTTACAGATTCAAATAAATTGTCCATCTGGTAATACTGTGGTACTGGTTGAGTTTGGAGATGGGGGTGGCGGTACCTTTCTTGGAGAAGCTCTTGATGATGGGAGTTTAGACCCTGGTATAGGTTATGATTATAACTGGGATCCAGATGCTACCAATGGAAATTGGGGTGATAACTCTGCGGGTGTAGATATTTTGCCAGAAGGAACTTATGAGAGTTCTTATGATATGTGTGGCCTAGTCGGTTGTGAACTCAATGGAGAATGGTCCATAGAAATAATAGATAATATAGGTGCAGATAATGGGTATATATTCGAGTGGGGATTAAATTTTAATCCTGAGATAATGCCAGGTATAACTACTTTCACTCCTTCTATAGGTCTAGAATTAGACAGCACATGGGTAGAGGGTCCTTTTATCACTAATACCAGTTCTGATGGCAATTTCTTAGATATTATGCCTCCAGCTCTTGGCGACTATGAATATGTATTCAGCGCTTCAAATAATTTTGGATGTACTTTCGATACGACCATCGTTGTAGAGGTAGTAAATGGCCCACAGATAACTCTTCCAGAAGAATTAGGGTTCTGTGGATCTGAATTTGATTTAGTTCCAGAAATAGTGAATGATTTTGATCAAGGGCCTTGTAATTATATCTTTACTTTAGGTAATGAAAACGGTAATTCCTTTGATGATTCTCAAGTTGATCTTTATATTGATGGCGTTTTTTCTGAAACATTGACCACATTCAATGTTGAGCAAGAGTTTGAAGTTGCCCTTAATACAGGAGTTGAGATATCTCTTGAATATGTATTTTCCTTTTGGGGTGAAGTAGCAGGGAATTTTGTGACTATTACTAATGATGCTGGTGTTGAGTTTTTTAATAGTGGCTCTGGATTGGCGGAGGGTGAAATATTTAATGATGTAATATATTGTTCTGGCCCTGGTCAGATTCAGTATTCATGGAGTCCTATAGATGGATTAGATAATCCGAATGCGCCCTCAACCTCGGGAGATAATACTGATCCTACAACATACACGCTTTCAGCTATTCCTGAAGGACATCCAGGATGCGAAGCTACTGCCAGTATTTATGTGTTTCCTCAAGTAATTCCAGACCTTGGAGAAGATGCGGGTATAACTATATGCGCTAGTTCAGAACCTTTCTCTATGTTTCAGCAGTTGGAAGGAACGCCCGATGAAGTAGGTACTTGGATAAACCCAGCGGGTGATGCAGTGGATGACGTATTTGACCCATCCTCAGATACTGAGGGAGTATTTACTTATTTATGGGAAGGTCAGGATTGTCCTTCCTTAGAAACAGAATTAGAGATCATATTAGACCTTTTAGAATTAACATTAAGCAATGACACCTCTATCTGTCAAAATGGAATAGCGTCATTGGAAGCTTATTTTAGTGGAAATGCAGGGCCTGATGTAAATGTAGTTTGGAACAGTGGTTTATACAATGGAACGAGTATAGAGGTTCAACCATTAATTAACCCGACTGTTTATCAAGCGCAAGCTTTTTATGGAGATAACTGTGTTACTAATACGGATGAAATCATAGTAACTACCTTACAGCCTCTGCAGATGTCTGGTTTTTTAGATGAAGTAATTTGTTTAGGTGATTCAGTAGCGGTAAGTGCTCAAAATGAATCTGGAGGTTTAGAGCCATACACATTCACTTGGACTTCTATAAGCACCTCTATGGTTGGGGAGTCAGTGGTGTTAGAGCCTATGCAAACCACTACCTATTGCTTAGAAATGATTGATGCATGTGAAAGCACACCTATAGAAACATGTTTTGATATACAGCTTAATGAGGTTATCTCTCCATTTTTCACTGGAGACAATCTAGTAGGGTGTTCACCAGTTACCGCTAATTTTCTTGGGGCGGCAGCAGATTTGAGTATTGTGAATAGCGTTGTTTGGGAGTTTGGAGATGGAACTACATCTAACAGTATAAACCAAGCTTCTCATACGTATGTTGAACCTGGAGTCTATGATGTGAGTTTAACTATTACAGGTACAGACGGGTGTGTGTATGAAAGCTCGCAGGAAAACATCATAAATACATATAATGTTCCTAATGCCGAGTTCACTGCTGATGACCTTACATTAGTTCTTCCTAACAGTACATTTTTCTTCGAAAACTTATCCTCATTCAATGACTATAATTATTGGACCTTCGATACTTACGGAACTTCAACAGAGGAAAATCCAGAATTCACTTTTCCTGTAGACGTACCAGCAGAGTTTGAGATAGAACTCGTAACTCAGAGTAATCAAGGGTGCACGGATACAGTATCCTATAGCGTTTATATAAATAACGGATTTTCACTTTTCGCTCCATCTTCTTTCACGCCAGATGGTGATGGGGTAAATGAAGTTTGGAAAATAGAAGGTGTTGACATCGATGAAGCTAATTTTAGAATGTCCGTCTATAGCAGAGAGGGTGAAGTTGTTTTCCAATCTTTTGATCCTACCCATTTTTGGGATGGTTCTCATATATCAGGAGCTTATTATGTTCCTAATGGGGTTTATTCTTATCAGATTATTACTCGAGCAAAAACCTCAGGAGATAAGCAAAAGTTATATGGGCATATAACTATACTCCGGTAATAGTAATTTCACGCAACCTTCTTCTGTTCTGTTTTGTCTTACCTTTGAATAACAAATTTAAGGTACATGTTAGATAAGATGCTTGTTACTATTTTGATGATTATGGGGTCAATAGTAATGATGAATGCCCAAGTCTATGAAATAGAAAACGGAAATGTTACTGCTTGTGGCGGAGTCTTTTATGACGATAATGGAGGAGTAGATGGTAATGATGGAGTTATAGGAAACGATTACTCACCTAATTCATATACATATACAATCTGTCCTGAAACTGATGGAGATGGAATTCAGGTGAGTTTTGTTGGGTTCAGTGTTACTCAAAATATAAACCCTGATAATAGTGATATCTTACTAATTTATAATGGTGATGCTGCGACAGGAACTCCAATGGGAAATAGTAATTCTCTTAATTTCTCAGGGATAACATTCAGCGCTACAGCAGATAATCCTACAGGGTGTTTGACTTTTGTTTTTATTCATAATGAGCTTAACCCCGTTACGGGAGGCTGGCAGGCAAATCTTGATTGCATAACTCCTTGTTCAACACCCTTTGCGGATGGGTCAATAGTTAGTCCTGTGCCAGATGGTAATAATGCTATACAAACATGCCTTGGGCAAAGTGTTTCCTTTGCAGATATAGGTTCAACTCCTGCTCCTGGATTTACCTTAGAAAATTACATCTGGAACTTTGGAGATGGTGAATCAAGTATTGGTCCAGCGAATGTAGATCATGAATATGATGTGCCAGGAGAATATATTGTTACTCTGGTAGTAGAAGATAATAATGGTTGTCAAAGTACTAATGTAACACCATATCAAATTTTAGTAAGTACCATCCCTCTTTTTAATACTGACTTTTCTGAAGAGGTTTGTTTGGGTGGAGATGGGTATTTGGATGGAAGTCCAGTGCAAGGAATTACTTGGACCTCACTTCCCCCACAAGTAGTCTCAGGAGTCACATTCCTAGCAGATGGAGTTGGGTTTGAGTTTAATTCCTCTTTGGATTTCAACTTCTTTGAAGATGATCAAGTGCTTGAGAACTGTGAGGATCTTTATAGCATTGATGTAAATATGGAACATAGTTACATCGGTGATTTAGATATTACTATTACCTGTCCAGATGGAACGGAGGTTATTTTGCTTGACTATCCAAATGGAGGAGGTGGAGGTTTCCTAGGAGAGCCGATAGATATTGGGGGTGATTTTACTCCAGGAGTCGGTTATGATTATGCATGGACCCCAGAAGCTACTAATGGTACTTTTGGAGATAATGCCATTGGAGGAAGCCCTTTGCCGCCAGGGAATTATGAGACTACAGGAGATTTATGTGATCTTGAAGGATGTCCTTTAAACGGTCAATGGACTATGACCATAGTAGATAATCTAGGTGCAGATGATGGGAATATTTTTGAATGGGGAATATCTTTAAACCCAGAGTTGTTTCCTGGTGTTACCACATTTACTCCTGAAGTTGGATTAACTGCAGACAGTACTTTTATCACAGGCGATTTTATAATTTTCACATCTGATGATGCTAATTATGTAGAATTTACTCCACCTGCTTTAGGTTCTTATGAGTATGTGTTTACCGCTATAAATTCATTTGGCTGTACTACTGACACTATCGTTAATATTGAAGTAGTAAACGGCCCTGTTATAGACGCAGGATTAGATTTGCTTATCTGCAATGACCCGTTACAGATGGATTCACAAGTCATCACGAATGACTTCGAGCCTGAACCATGTGAATTCACCTTTGTGCTTTCAAATAACGGAGGATTCGGATTTAATAGTTCAGAAGTGATCGTTTCTTTCGATGGAGTGGTAAACCAAACGCTAATTGCTTTCGGAGTGTCTGAATCGTTTGATATAGCCGTTCCTTCTGGAAGTGAATTGACATTAGAATATGTGTTTTCTACATGGGGAGAAGGTGGTGGAAATGTGGTCACAGTATTAGATGATTCAGGTGCGGTGATATTCGAAAGTGATGAATCTCCTTCAGAAGGAATTATTTTTCAAGAAGCTGTAGTCTGTACTGGTCCTGCTCAGTTACAGTACGAATGGTCACCAGCAGAAGGGTTAAGTAATCCTTTTTCTCCTAGCCCTACAGTAGATGTAAGTCAGACTACTGAATTTACACTTTCGGTTTATCCAATGGGATTTGAGGGATGCCTTACTACGGATGTAGTTACAGTATCTGTAGACCCAGCTGGAGATCCAGGGACTGATTCTATATTAGTGTTGTGTTATAACTACGGATCTTTCGACTTAATAGATATGCTGGGAGGTAATCCAGTTTCTAGTGGAGAGTGGGTTGATGGAAATGGAAATGTAGTAGATGGCACATTTAATACGGTTACCGATGCTAGTGATGTATTCACTTATACAGTCACCAATGCAGGATGTACAAATAGTGCCCAACTAGATATTAGTGTTATACCACAAGGAGATCCTATTTGTTGTGAATTTGATTATACTTCTGAGATTACAGATGCGCTTTGCAACGCTTCTTCAGATGGAACCTTCAGCATTAGCATGATTAGCAGCTCAGAAGGAGGGCCATGGACTATTACCTTGTTAGATGGCGTTCCTGTCGTGCAAATAGCCGACAACCAAACAACATTTACAGGATTAGCCGCTGGTTCGTATGAAATAGGAATAGAAGATGCTGGATTATGTATTACTAACTTTACTATAGAGATCATAGAGCCACCAGTAATAGCTATAGAAGCTGTTATGGATACTACCATTTGTATAGGAGGAACAGCTTTATTGGACAGCTGGAGTACTACTGATCTTAATAACAGTTATAGCTACACATGGATAGATTTAGGGACAGGTACTCAGTCTGTACAGCCCTTATCTAATGATATTTACCAGGTTTTCGCTACCACTACAGATGGCTGCTTAAGTCCGATAGAAGATGTAGCAGTTTCTATCTATGACCCACTATCTTTTATGGTAAGTGATGATACTTTTATCTGCCAGGACTCACCTATAGTTTTAGAAACGATAAATCCAAACGGAGGTTTCGGAGGGATTAATTTTTCTTGGGAAGTGGATGGAAATCAATTTTCTAGTTTAGATGAGGTTTTAATTTCACCTAGCTCCACTACCGAGTATTGTGTCACGTTTACAGATGGGTGTGAAACGCCAGCTATAACAGAATGTATTCTGGTAGAAGTGGAAGAAACTCCTACCGTTAGCCTCTTTTCAAGCTCTACTTATGGCTGTGTTCCACATGCAGTGACTTTTGAAAACCAATCTAGTCAAGCCGACTATGTAAATAGCTTTTGGGATGTGGGTGATGCGAGTTATTCAGGTGCTTCATTAGTGGAGCATACTTATGAGGAGGCTGGTTTGTATGATGTTAAATTAACATTAGAGTCTGCGTTTGGGTGTTTTTATCCACAGGTTTTTAGTAATTATATGCAAGTTTATCCTTCTCCTAATCCTGAATTTAGTCATGACCCTTATGTCACTACCATTCCAGAGACAGTAATAGAATTTATCAATCTAACGGAAGGAATCATAGTAGAGCAAATGTGGGTTTTTGATACTTTAAACGTTTTAGGAACAAGCACTGAAGTCAATCCTACCTTCGAATTCCCTAAAACTCAAGGAGGAGTCTATCCCGTTAGTTTGTATGTTATAGATTTTAATGGATGTGAAGCTACTTTGGTTAGTAATGTGACTATAAATGACCTGTTAAATGTATTCGTTCCTACGGCTTTCACCCCTAATTCTGATGGAATAAATGATGTGTTATCTGTAAAAGGCACAGATATCGATGAAAATAGATTCAGACTAAAAATATTTAACCGTTGGGGTGAAACGGTATTTGAATCTTATAATCTAAATACTCCATGGGATGGAAGTCACATGAATGGAGATTATTACGTAGAGGCAGGCTTGTATAATTATGTCATTGAAACCTACAGCCGCAGTACTACGAATAGAATAGAAATCCAAGGCCACGTTACGGTAGTTCGATAAACACAGGACATTTCGCCAGAGTTAATGAGGCAGATTATAGCTCAGAGGTGCTGGATTTATTAACTTGACTCGTGAGCTTACTCGCTTTTATGAGTAACTAATACAGGTTGTTAATTAAATGCCTTAATCGGTATGGAAACTTCTTTGTGAACCGTCTTTGTATTTCTACATTTGCCGTTCTAAAATTAAAGACATGAACATTCACGAGTATCAAGGTAAATCTATATTAGAAAGCTTCGGAGTAGCTATACAAAGAGGGAAAGTTGTAGATAGATTAGAAGACGCTGAAAATGCAGCTAAAGAATTAAGCTCAGAGACGGGTACTGAGTGGTTTGTGGTCAAAGCACAGATTCACGCTGGAGGTAGAGGGAAAGGAGCTTGTATAGAAACTGGTTCTCATGGAGTAGTTTTAGCTAGAGGCTTAGACAAAGTAGAAGAGGTAGTTAAAGGAATTTTAGGAAACACGCTCATAACTCTTCAGACAGGAGATGATGGAAAGAAGGTAAATAAAGTTCTAATCGCTGAGGATGTATATTACCCTGGAGCTACTGAGCCAGAGGAGTATTATATGAGTGTTTTATTAGACAGAACTACAGGAAGAAATACGATTATGTATTCTACAGAAGGTGGAATGGATATAGAAACTGTAGCTCATGACACTCCACATCTTATTCATAAAGAAGAAATAGATCCTAAAGTAGGTTTACAGGGATTTCAGATGAGAAAGATAGCTTTCAATCTAGGTCTTTCAGGTGATGCCTTTAAGAACATGTGTAAGTTCGTGAATTCTCTTTATAACGCATACGTAGGTAGTGATTCTAGTATGTTTGAGATTAATCCAGTATTAAAAACATCTGATGCTAAAATTATAGCTGTAGATGCTAAAGTTACTTTAGATGCTAACGGATTATTTAGACACAAGCCTTATTTAGAGCTAAGAGATAAATCAGAAGAAGATCCTATAGAAGTAGAGGCAGATGAAGCTGGACTAAACTATGTAAAACTTGACGGAAACGTAGGTTGTATGGTTAACGGAGCAGGATTAGCCATGGCTACTATGGATATTATAAAATTAAGTGGAGGAGAGCCTGCTAACTTTTTAGACGTAGGTGGTACGGCAGATGCAGAAAGAGTAGAAACTGCATTTAAAATCATTCTTAAAGACCCTTCTGTAAAGGCTATTCTAGTGAATATATTCGGAGGAATAGTTAGATGTGATAGAGTAGCGCAGGGAATAGTAGATGCTTATAAGAACATGGGTTCTATTCCAGTGCCACTGATTGTTAGATTACAAGGAACGAATGCTGTAGAAGCTAAAGCACTTATAGACGCTAGTGGATTAGAAGTTACTTCAGTAGTATTACTTCAGGAAGCTGCAGATGCAGTTAAGGCTGTAGTAGCATAAACAAAAGACTAATTATAGAAGAGATGAGGCTAATTCCATTAGCCTCATTTTTTTTGCGCTATAGTTATGCCGTCTCTCAGCGGCAAGATGAAGCTGGAGTACAAATCACTTTCATGAATCAATCTATTGAACTCTCTAAGAGCTACTGTTTCTGGGTCTTTAGCGTCTTCATTTACTACTTTGTCCCACCAGAGCACATTATCGGCTAGCAGTAAGCCACCTGATTTTAACACTCTAGTACATAATTCCAAATAAGTAGGATACATCTTTTTATTCGCGTCTATGAAGATCAAATCAAAGCTTTCAGAATCCAATTCTTTCATAGATGCAGCTGCATCCCCGTACTTAATATTTATTTGAGTTGAATAAGGTGAAGAGCCTATAAATTTCTCATGAAATGTTTCCAGTTCATCATTTACCTCTAGACTTATAAGAGACCCTTTCTCTTGTAGCCCTTCAGCTAAACAGAGCGCACTATAACCAGTAAAAGTGCCTAATTCGAGGATGCTTTGTGGCCGTTTTAACTTGCTGATAAAAGAAAGCAATCTGCCTTGTACTCTTCCCGAAATCATTTTAGGCTTTAGCGCTTTTCTAAATGTTTCCTTTTCTAATTCTATTAGATATGAAGGAATATCATTCGCACTAGCCTGTACGTAATCTTCTATTAAATCTTCTCTCATGTTTTACTCACAGTCTGCTCCGAAAGCGGCTAGGAAAGCCGAAATGTCATTTATATTAGTGAAACCATCTTCAGTAATGTCAGCCAAACAATTACCATTGGAGCATCCAAAGTCTCCAAGTAAGATTCCTAGATCTATTACTGATACAGCTAGATCACCATCCAAATCTCCTACACACGGTCCAGCCTCTATGATTAGTTCATCTCCCGTGATATCACCATCACAGTTGTTATCTATGCCCTCAAACGTCCCAGGAGCATCTGGGTATATAGAGCTGTTCGTATCATCACAGTCAAATATGTTTTCTACTCCATCCAGATCATTATCAACTATGCCAGCACAAACATTAAAATCATCTATACAGAATTCGAGTAAGCAAATTTCGCATGTAGCCTCAGTCCCAAATGGAGGGCATTGAGTAAGACAGTTATCTACCAAACAACTCACCTGCTCTCCGAAACATGCAGAACAAGAAGGTGTCAGTTCCGAGTTTTCTATGATACAAGAAGTAACACATCCGTTCAAGTCTGAATCAAAAAAACAGTCTAAGCCACAATCCTGAGCTGTTTGGATAACAGCATCTAGGTTATTTCCTAGATAATCTAAATCATCATCAGTGCAATTTCCCTGAGAAAATCCAGCAGTAAAAATGCAGAAGCATAAACTAGCGAGTATTAATAGATTTTTCATGTTGGTAAAAATAGTGATTATTGAACCTCTAGCAGATGTTGGAGTATTCAAAGCTGCCTATAAATGCCCATAGAATCAGCAAGGTTAACTGTAATCCCGAATCTAAATAGAGTTGATTCTAGGGCTTAAAACAAGTAACTGCCTCCTAGGATTTAACCTTTTGATTGGCTTCAATTAACTTACCTTCGTCCCCATGAAAACACAGAACAGAATTCGTCTTTTGGGCTTAGCTACTCTCGTAGGTATGCCATTAGTGGCTTTTGTTATAGCATGGGTTTTTTCATTAGAGTTTCCTTTGTTAGAATGGTTCACACCAGAGAATTTTTTGGTTCAATTAGCTGTAGGAGTATTCTACGGAGTGCTTATAGCAGTCATGGCTTCCTGGATTACAGAAAGAAAATTCATGAGCTCTGTCAGAAATAGATACCATAACTTATTATCTAGCTTAAAATTAACATGGTTTGACGTGTTCTTCATCTCCATTTGTGCAGGTATAGGAGAAGAGATTCTATTCCGTTACGCGTTGCAATCTCTAGTTGGGATTTGGATAGCCGCTTTAATATTCGTAGCTGTTCACGGGTATTTAAATCCGAAAGATTGGAGAATTTCAGTCTATGGTATCTTTATGGTAGTGGCCTCTGCGGGATTCGGATATATGGCAGAAGAATTAGGAATGCTGTCGGCCATAATAGCACATGCAGCTGTAGATGTTTACTTGCTAGCTCAACTGAAATTGGAAGATAAAAAAACTACCTTTGAATCTATCGAATATGATTACGACTAAGAATTTAAAAAAATCCTACGGAAGCCTAGAGGTACTGAAAGGTGTAGATTTAGAAATCCCTAAAGGGGAGATCGTCTCTATAGTGGGCGCTTCTGGAGCAGGAAAAACTACATTACTCCAAATAATAGGAACACTAGACTCTCCAGACTCTGGTGAATTATTGTTTAATGGAAAAAACATAGCTAACTTATCTTCTAAGGCACTGGCCAGATTTAGAAATGAGCATATTGGCTTTATATTTCAATTTCACCAGCTTCTTCCTGAATTTACAGCTATAGAAAATGTCTGTATGCCTGCTTTAATAGGAGGAAAGAGTATGGCTGAATCGAAAATTAAAGCCTTAGAGCTCTTAGATACTTTAGGGTTGAAAGACCGTGCTTCTCATAAACCCGCTGAGCTTTCTGGTGGAGAGCAGCAGAGAGTAGCAGTAGCTAGAAGTCTAATAAATTCCCCAGATGTGATTCTGGCAGATGAGCCAAGTGGAAACTTGGATTCTAAAAATGCCAAAGAATTGCATGACCTTTTCTTTGAATTGCGAGATAAACTAGGTCAAACGTTTGTACTAGTTACCCATAACCTTGAGTTAGCTCGTCAAGCAGATAGAATGCTAACTATGGCTGATGGAAGAATGACAGAATAATAAACCTTAACTTTGAGTATGCTCCATGCCCTTAAAATCTCCATTGCTATAGTTTTTAGTTGCATTGCTACGCTTTCCTTTACCCAAAACAGTTACTATAAGTTTATAGAGAATAAAGGACAGCATCCAGATAAAGTTCTGTTTACTGCAGATCTAGAAAACGGCACCATCTTTTTTGAAAAAGATAGATTTACCTATTCAATAAGAAACGCTGAAGATTTAAGTCGAATAGCGGGATACCATGCTGCTCCTCCATCTGATAGAGATTATAGTATGAGAAGTCATGCTTATGAAGTCATGTTTGATGGCAGCACCACAGAAGAGATAAATGGAGCGAACCTCCTCCCTGGAGTTACTAGCTATTTCAAAGGAAACGACCCCAATAAGTGGGGCTCTGGATGCAAATCTTTTGCAGAGATCACCTATCTAAATTTATATGAAGGAATAGATCTGAGAGTTTACGCAAATGATTTTCTACTAAAATTCGAATACTACATATCTCCTGGGACAGACCCGTCTTTAATTTCTCAAGTTTATAACTATACCGATGGAATTAAACTAAGAGATGGAAAAGTAGAAGTCAAGACGAATGCAGGAATGATGAATGAGCTTAAGCCTATTTCATTCCAGAAAGAAGGAAAGGACAATATCTTCATCGCCAGTAAGTATGTGAAGAGTAAGAATGAGATATCCTATGAGTTTCCTGATAGTTATGATAGCTCTAAGGAATTAGTCATAGACCCAGAGCTTGTGTTTAGTACCTATTCTGGATCTTTTACAGATAACTTTGGTTACACAGCCACGTTTGATGATGATGGTTTTTTGTACTCTGGTAGTTCAGCTTTTGGTAGTGAATATCCTGTTACTCTCGGCAGTTTTGAAGAAAATTGGTCAGCTGGAGTGGTGGATATAGCATTATCTAAAGTAGACACTACAGGTACTTTTTTAATATGGTCGGCTTATCTAGGAGGAACAGGAAATGAGCTTCCTCATAGTATAATGGTAAATGAAAATGATGAGCTATATGTTTTGGGTTCAGCTAGTTCTAGTGATTTCCCTACATCGGTAGATGCTTACAGTTCTATTTTTGGCGGTGGGTCATTTATCGGATTAGGAACTCTAGGGTTAAATTACGACACTGGTTCAGATATCATTTTAGCCAGAATAAGTGCAGATGGTTCTGAGTTATTGGGAAGTACCTACATAGGTGGCGCGAATAATGATGGACTTAATTTCGGCTCAGAGCTAAAATATAATTATGCAGATGAAATTAGAGGAGAAATACAGCTAGATGAGGATGGAAATGTATTCGTAGTCTCCAGTACCTACTCCACTGATTTTCCTGTCAGCTCAAACGCAGCTCAACCAACGAATAGTGGAGGTCAAGAAGCAGTGGCGTTTATGATGAGTCCAGATTTGTCTAACCTGGAATGGAGTACTTATGTAGGAGGTACTTCTAATGATGCAGGTTATTCTCTCACCTTTGACTCTAACTCTAATGTGATTGTCTGTGGCGGAACTCAATCTGTGGATTTCCCACTCTCATCCTCGGCCATTCAGGGAGCCATAGGTGGAGATGTCGATGGATTTTTTACTAGAATAACCAATGCTGGTCAAACCATAGATTACTCCAGTTATTATGGCTCTTCAGATTACGATCAACTTTATTTTATAGAAACTGATGCGTCAGATAATGTGTATGTGTTTGGTCAGACAGAGCATACTCAATCTGATTTTATATTCAATGCAGATTATAATACTATTGGAGGAGGACAGGTTATTACCAAGTTCGATTCTGGCATGGAGAATATTGTCTGGAGCACAGCCTTCGGAACAGGTGGAGGTCAACCTAATATTTCTCCTACATCTTTTCTGGTGGACGTTTGTGATAGGATTTATTTGAGTGGATGGGGAGGTCCTACAGGTAATACCGGTCTTGGTGTTATAGGTATGGATGTTACTCCAGATGCTTATAAAGATGTGGCTACCAATGGAGATTTTTATCTCATGGTTTTGTTTGATGACGCCAGTGATATTTTTTACGGGTCATTTTTTGGTGGAAGTCAAAGTAACGAGCACGTAGATGGCGGAACGAGCAGATTTAGTAGAAAAGGCCAAATTTATCAGGCAGTATGTGCGGGGTGTGGTTCTAATGATGACTTTCCGATAGTACCAGATCCAGGAGCTGTTTCGGAGACTAATAATTCATTTAATTGTAACCTCGGAGTCTTCAAATTCGATTTTGAGATTCCCACTACTATTGCAGACTTTAACGTACCCAATCAGATCTGTGTGAACCAACCATTCACGGTAAATAACCAAAGTATTTTTAGTCAAGATTACACGTGGGATTTCGGTGATGGTTCTGAATTACAGTTTGGTTCTAATCCTACCCATACGTATTTACTTCCTGGGACTTATGAAATTACATTATCCGTTTCTAGTGCAGAAACTTGTAATGGAACTGACCAAATAACCGAAACAGTTACCATAGAAGAAAATTCGGTTACTACTAGTGAGAGCATACTTCTGTGTTCTGGAGATTCCGCTGTTCTTGGGGTTGAGGCAGAAGACCCTAATTACCAATACACGTGGTCACCTGTTACTTACTTGAGTAACCCCGCTATAGCTAATCCTACTGCCACTCCGCTAAATGATATAGCGTATATTCTGTCTATTCAGAGAGGAGCCTGTATAGACACATTATTTCAAACCATAGAATTAGAAGACTTAGAAATAGCTGTTTCAGAAGATCTATTATTGTGTGATGGAGGAGAAGCCATAATAGAACTTATTACAGCGAATAATCTAGAAGTCACTTGGAGTAGTAGTCCTGCATTTGCAGATATGTTAAATGATTCCCCTACAGATTACACGATTAATCCTATAGTCACAGAGGCCACCACATTTTATGTCCTAGCAGAAGGAGAGCTTTGCTCAGAAACAGCTGAAGTACAAGTGGCAGTTTTTACAGATTATGTAGAATTAGAAGGTGATTTGAATATTTGCGCTGGAGACACTATAAATGTATCAGTGGTTCAGCCGTTGGATGGGTTGACTTATACTTGGACTCCAGCGGCCAATATTATTTCAGGTCAGGGAACCAGTGAAGTTCTGGTAACTACAGATGAGGGAATTGTTCTTACTGTGGAAGCCTCGTCACCAGACTGTGAAGTCGAAGATTCCATAACTATAGGAGTAATAAATGACACAGGAGATACATTTATTGTTACAGCTACTCCGCCTACTATTATTTCGGGGCAGGAGAGCCAGCTGACTGTTTCTATTACTGGTTTAGAATATACTTGGCAGCCATCAGAAACGTTGAATAATTCGGGTATCCAAAACCCTATTGCTACGCCACTAGAAACGACCACTTATCTGGTAACTGCTGGAACAGGAGACTGCGTAAGAAGCGGAGCCGTAACGGTAACAGTAGTAGATTTCATCTGTGGAGAACCGCTTATTTTCCTGCCAAACGCATTCAGTCCTAATGCAGATAATGAAAATGATGTGCTTTATGTTTATGGTCAGAATTTAACTGAAGTACACTTGGCCATCTTTAACAGATGGGGGCAGAAAGTATTCGAGACCTATGACCAAAGCATAGGTTGGGACGGTATTTATAACGGAGAAATGTCATCACCAGCAGTCTTCGATTATTACTTAGAAGTTACCTGCAAAGGAGGAGTAGATTACTTCGAAAAAGGAAACGTAACACTGGTAAGATGATGCGCTATTTAGCACATATCATACTCGTTTTTTTAGCGGTGCAATGCTTCTCAAATCAAGCTAACTCTCAGGATATTCACTTCAGTCAGTTTTTTAATGTTCCTGGGAATTATAACCCGGGAGATGCAGGAAGGTTTGATGGAGATTACAGAATAGGAACTGTTTACAGAAGTCAGTGGAGAACGGTAACTGTACCTTTTACCACTTTTGGCATTAGTGCCGATGCCAATAAGCTATTCCCCAAACAGCCTATAGGAACAGGGATAGCCATTTTTAGAGATCAAGCAGGAGATGGTAATTTCACGACTACCCAAGTAAATCTTTCGGGTTCATATAAGCTCCCTTTTTTATCTGATTCCACTCAGAGCATCTCGTTAGGACTTCAAATGGGAATCACACATAAATCCATAGATTTTGAAGCTTTCGAATGGGGAAGCCAGTTCGATGGAGTGGTTTACAATCCTAATTTAGGGACGAATGAGTTTTTCCAGAATGATAAGAATACCGTTTTTGATTTTCATTTAGGAGCGCAGCATAAGAAGGCTTTCTCCGATGAATTGGCGCTCACATCTGGAGTTTCCTTTTTTAATATATCCTTTCAGAACCAGAGTTTCTCTGAAGAAAAAGTCCCCCTTTTTACCCGAACTAATATTCAAGCCGTAGCAGACTATCAGTACAATGAAAAGCTAAAGATTCTGCCAGCCATGAACGTAAGTCTCCAAGGGAAATTCAGAGAATGGAACATAGGAGGAGCCGTGCGTTATAATCTCACAGAGCCTAAAGGAGTGAGGCAAGAGGCAGGAGCAGGGTTGTTTTACAGAAGCGGAGACGCTGGTTATGTTTATTTTGATTTCATATACGATAAGTGGAAAACGGGTATAAGCTATGACTTTAACTTTTCCGACTTGAAAGTGGCCAGTAATGGGAGAGGAGGATTAGAACTCACGCTGGTTTATATCTTTAAAAAATTCCGTCCTCGAATCGTGGGAGGAAGAGTTTGTCCCGATTTTATCTAGCGCTTATTTAGTCCCCAAACTTTTACCAGAAGAACATATTGAATTTGGCTAGATGTTCTAGTTTTGCTACGCCATGGAAAAGAAAGAGGATAAATTAGTTTGGTTAGGATATGCGCTGCTTTTAGCATACAATATTATAGCACTCTCAGGGGTTTTTGAAAACCCATTAAATCAGGATTTCCATAAATTTTATATAGAGAATTTCGGTACGCTCTGTTTGATGGAGTTTGTGGTAGTGGCTTCACTATTTGTGAATATGATACTGAACTACGATAAGTTTAAGAGCGGAATTAATATGGTACATCTTGTTCTCACAGGACTTAGCTTGGTCTGCTTTCTTATCAAAGTGATATTCTTCTTTATGGGAGTATTTAAAGTAATGTAGGAACCTACTTTACTCTATTCATCTTCATACTTTTTATCATCCAGTTAGGAAGTGGCTTAAGAGGATTCCTGTTCTTTAGATTTATGAATATACCGAACTTCTTCATGACAGGTACTTTATGAGTCTCCACGAATTCTATTAACGTGCCATCAGGGTCTTCTATGTAAGAGAAATGACCAGCAGCATCTCCCATATCAAAACTATTCGAAGAGTCTACGGTAAATGGTCTGCCAGCGGCAGCGCATTCTTCTCTAAGCAAGCTCATGCCCGATACATCAAAGCATATATGGATATATCCTAAATCACCCCATAATCTTCCTTCAAATATCTTTTGCTGAGGTCTATCTGTAGCTTGAATTAATTCTATTTCAGTAGGGCCGAGCAGTTTACTAAACCCTCCAGCTTTTCTTGTACTTGAATGTCTTAATAAAACTCTCTTATAGGTTTTATCACCAGAGGGAAGGTTAGAGAAGTCATCGAAAGATCCTTCTTTCTCATAGACTAGCTCATCATAACCTAGAATTCCTGAGTAAAATGCTTTAGACTCTTCGATGTCAGAAACGCCTATGGTAACGCCCAGTACTCCTCCAAAAGAGCCTTTTTCATCAGAAAACTGATAAGCGTCTTCATAAATCTCTACGATGTTATTTCCTGGATCTCTAAAGTATAAGTGTTCTTTTCCTTCAGGAGAAGTTAACACCTCTGTGAGCATAGAGACTCCAGCTTTTTTTAATACTGCATGACTAGCAGTTACGTTTTTAGAACGCACTTTCATGCAGTTCACACCTAAATCTCCTAACTGAACTTTGAACTTAGCCGGCACAGGAGTTCTGCCTTTATACTGCCAGATTTCCAATCCCCCACCTCCGCGCATATTCATAGAGAGTATGGCATGCCTGGTTCTAGGTTTCCCAGCAGTGTAGGGAAGCATCAGCTCAGCAGTAGCTTCATCCTCAAACACCCGAATATCAAATCCCAGATGATTCTTATACCACTGAAAAGTGGATTGAACGTCAGTAGTTCCTATTCCTATCTGCTGAATTCCGTTGATTACCTTCTTCTCCATTCCGTTAGTTAGGGCTTATGTTTTTGGCTATTTTTCTGTACAGCGGTGGTAAGTATCTACTTATGTACAGTAGAACGATTTCACCTGAGCCTATAAAGATATTGCTTTTCCTTTTAGCTGCTCCTCTCAGTATTTTCTCAGCGGCTTTTTCGGCAGTTATTCCTCCAGCCTGACCCGCATCCATTTCACCATGTTTCTTCCCGTCAGAAGTAAGTGCGTTTATAGAAATATTGGTAGTAATTCTGCCTGGGCTTACTATAGAAACAGAAGGTGAGTCAGGTTCTAGTTGCATAGACTGAAAATATCCTTTCAGCGCATGTTTAGATGCTGCATAAGCAGACCTTAATGGAAATCCATATTCTCCTACCACAGAGCTAATAGCTATGATGTGAGCCTTGTCTGCTTTCAGGAGTAAAGGCATACAGTGGGTAGTCCACTCTACAGTTCCTAAAAAGTTCACTTGCATAATCCTATTCACCACGGAGAACTCAGTGTCTTTGGCTAAACCTCGTTGAGATATTCCACCGTTGTTAATCAGTAGATCTAAACGGTCAGTTTTTCTACTCAATTCATTAAAAGCATTAATTAGAGATTTGGAATCAGCTAAATCCATAGGAATTACATGGATTTTTACATCATTCGTTTCTAATTCTTTCTTTAAGCTTTCTAACTTATCTGTAGATCTGGCTCCTATAAAAATGGTACACGGTGAAGCCGCTAAATTTCTTACCATAGCTTCTCCTATACCAGAGCTAGCTCCAGTTACTAAAACTGTTTTTCCTGAATAATGTGCCATTTAACTTGGGATTTGGCTATAGATGAAAATGCAGTATAAGCTGAATAATATAATACCGCTTAATAAGCTTAATTTCTTTTTGAATACCATCAGTGGGAATATGATTACCGCTATTCCCAGCATCCAGAAAATATCGACATTCATAATTTTAGCATCTATCACTAGCGGTGAAATTATGGAGGTAGTTCCTAGCACAGCACCTATATTGAATATATTGGAGCCTACTAAATTCCCCAGCGCTATATCTGTTTCTTTTCTATAAGCAGCTATTACACTAGCCGCTAATTCAGGAGCACTCGTCCCGAAAGCCACTATGGTAACACCTATTACAGACTCGCTTAAATTAAAACTTCTTCCTATGTCTATAGCTCCACTTAAGAACCATTCTGAGCCTAAGTATAATGCTACCATTCCTCCAAGCAAGAGTAGGATTAGTTTCATCATGCTCTCCCTTTCTGCATCGGTATCTATCTCTATATCTCCTGCCCCAGCATCAGGGTGAGATTTTCCGCGTTGCAATAACATATAAATGTAAACCACCAAAGTCACCAGTAAAACACCACCTTCAAACCGAGTTATGAGATTGTCTAGGCCAAAAATAAACGCCAGAGCTGCGAAGAAAACCATCACAGGCCAGTCTATTCTAAGTACTTTTCTGTTTACCGCTATGGGAAATACGATAGCAGTAATGGCTAGCACTAGTCCTAAGTTAGCTATGTTAGATCCCACCACATTTCCCATGGCTATGTCTGGGTTTCCATTAAGAGCAGATTTTATACTTACTATAAGTTCAGGAGCACTTGTACCCAATGAAACCACGGTTAATCCTACTACCATAGGCTCCATGTTCAATTTAAGGGCTATTCCAGAAGCACCTTTTACCAATAGGTCACCACCAAATATTAGTACAGCTAGTCCTAAAATGAGTAATAAGTAGTCCACAGTTTAATAGATTTTAAGTTGAAGGTTGGTCGTCTTTACCCGATTCAGGTGTTTCAGAAATAGAGTCTTCTTTTTTCACGCCAGAAGAAGAGATAGAATCAGAAGGAGTGAGTGGATTAATAGGTTCTTTTACCTCAGGTTCAGTAGGTTCAGCAGGAGTAGGTTTTACACTTTTCTCTAAGGTGTCTTGGGCTTTTTTAGCTTGACGCTGTGCTAGCTGAGCAGCATTTTCTATTTCGTTTCTTACTTCCTTAGCGCTGTCTGTAATGTCTTTAGCGCTGCTCATTATCTCACGCTGGATATCATTTCTAGCTTCTCTAAACTGATAGGTAGCTTTCCCTATAGTTTTAGCCAAACTAGGAATGCCTTTAGCCCCAAAGAACAGCAGGTAAATAACAAATACAAATACGATTTCAGTAGCTCCCATACGCTCAGCAAATGTAGGTATTTGTACTAGCTGAAACAGAAGTCATTTGTGTGTTTTTTAACAGAGAGTTTGGAAGTTATGGAGATTCTTATATATCCTTAGCTGAAGAGGGCTAAGAGGTTTGCTAGTTCAATATTATTTTCAAATTAAATACTACCTTAGCATAAGATAAAACCATGAGATTCAATCTAAACATATTCCTGCTTTTTGTTTTTTGTTTCGGAAATTCAATTTCCTTATTCTCCCAAACCTTCAATGAACATTTTGGTGTATTTGATATTGGGTGGGCTGATTTTGGTTATGACGTTGAGTATGTCAATGACAGCATTTATATTATAGTTACCGATCAAAACCCGACAGGTGGAAGTCGGTTGTGTGTATCTAACATTTCGTTAACAGGAGATTTAGTATGGTTTAAATGTTTAGAGAGAGATACTACCATAAGAGGGGGAGGGAGTAATTCGTTAGATGCTAATCTTGATCACAGCAGATATGTTCAAGGACAAACATTCGAAACCGTACACCCAGGGACAGAGGAGTCACTTTACCTCAATGAATTAGTGATGTTTGACCAGAATTTTGATACGTTATTTACAACACTAGTAGGAGATAGCATTAATTTTTTTCGTGCTAGACAAGCTAAATTCACTCCTGATGGTGGAGCAGTAATGGTAGGCTGGACGCATACTTTAGAGCCAGAAGAAGGGCCTATTAATTTATTTATAGCCAAATTTGATGAAAACGGAAATGAAGAATGGCAGAAAATCCATTCGACATCTCCAGGCTCCTGGGATTTAGGTTTTAGTATAGAGGCTTTAGACAATGGAAATTATATAGTGGGGAGCACAACTGAACCAGGATGGGGTTCTCCTAATTGGCCTGTTATTACATTATTTGATAATGTGGGAAATTATATAGACCATCGAGAGTTTGGTAACAATCAATTTTTTGAAGGGTGGGCTAGCGTTACTGCTTTAGCGGATGGTGATTTTGTGTTTTGTGCTTCTAAGCAAGACTCATTTGATGACGATAGATATTATATTGTAAAGTTTAACGAAGATTTGGATGTTATTTGGGAGAAAGATTATTATTTCTATTCTGCAGAAGTAGCAATGGTTCAAATAAAGGAAAATGAAGACGGTACGCTCATAGCTTGTGGAACATGGGAAGATAAAGTAACTACGCATGATTTTGGTGTCTTACTTAAATTAGACAGTAACGGGGAATTACTCTGGCACAGACTTTACCAACATGCCAATGAGGGCTTTTTTCAAATCAATAGATTATACGATGTAGTTCCTATCCCTGATGATGGAGGATATGTAGCGTGTGGAGAAAGAAATGGACCAGATAATGGCCAAAATTACTGGGTATTAAAAGTAGATAGTCTAGGCTGCTTAGTAGAAGGGTGTGATACCATTACTTCTATAGAGGATATAAAAGAGTTAGAACAGATAGAATTCATCACAGGCCCTAATCCTGCTACTGATTATTTAAATGTGTTCTTACCTGAACTCCCTTCCAAGTTTAACTCCTCCAGTTTCTCCTTAGAGCTAAGGTCAAGTGAAGGAAAATTGATAGAGAAAATAGCTGTATCATTAAATGGTTCTACTCTCATCATGGATGTAAAAGAATTCCCTAGAGGTTTGTACCTCTTGAGTTTAATAGCTGATGGGAGAGAGCTAGTGACTAGGAAAGTGATGTTTGAGTAGTGGTTTTCTTACTTTCGCGTTGAACTAAATTTCTAAACATCTTGAATCTTCCTTTACCATCTTCTTTTTCAGAATTTTATCCTATTATCGTCTATGGTTTGATAGTAGTGATTTATACGATTTATGCCTACCGTAAATCCTATCATGAGGATGACTTTCCTTCGCGAACACTAAAAATAGTCAAGCTTATGGGAGTAGTAGGCTTGCTATTGGGGATAGTCGGAGCGTTATATATAAAGATACTATCGTTTGATGCGATAGCACGAGCGAATAATATCTCACCCACCATAATAGCAGATTATATGGTGAGCGTCTATTGGTATTTATTAGTGGGTGTTCTTATAAGAATTTATGCAGTTATAGCTTTTACATTTCTAGATAGAGAGTAGGATTGTAAGTCCATATCCTCTTTTTGGCTTTGGCAAAATTTGTAATATATATCTATCTATAATCACTAATTTTCAAGCTGAATAAAAGATAAACCTTAAATCATGAAGAAAATTCTAATACTGGCTCTTGTTGGGCTTATGTGTTTAGGTGCAACAGACCATTGCAACGCACAATCTAAAAAGAACAAGAAGAAAAAGAAAGGTGATACAGAGCAGCCTAAGCCGAAAGACAAGTCTGAGATAAAGTCTATCAAAGACCTTACGGAGAAGTCAGAGAAAATGGAAGGCCTGTTTACCATGTATCAGGATTCTACTTCTGGTAAGATGTATATGGAGATTACAGAAGACCAGTTAGGGAAGGAGTTTATCTATTTTAGTTATGTAGAAAATGGAGTGGTAGATGCAGGTGCATTTAGAGGGAACTACCGTTCGTCTAAGATTTTTAAAATTAATAAGCATTATGACCGAATAGAATTCGAGCTAGTGAACACGAAGTATTACTTCGATGAGGACAATGCTATTAGTAAATCGAGTGAAGCCAATATCAATACGCCTATAGTGGTAAGCGTAAAAATAGAAGGTCAGGATAAGGATAAAACAAGATTCCTAATTCCAAGTAATGCTGTGTTTATGGCAGAGACTTTTTCTAGATTTAAGCCTATTTATCCTCCTACGTATAAAGGGTTTAAGTTAGGTAAGTTAAACAAAGACAAGAGCAAGACGGTAGCTGTAAATAACTATCCTGAGAATACAGATGTGAGAGTTCAGTTGGCTTTTGATGGGCAGGGAATGAGCACTTTCGGTTCGGCAGCGCTTACAGATGGTAGATTCGTAAATGTGACGTATCACCAGAGTTTAATAGCTGTGCCCGATAATGATTTCAAGCCTAGAAGAGATGATTCTAGAGTAGGATACTTTATGACTTCTGTTACAGATTTAACCTCTCCTGAGGTTACTCCTTACAGAGATATGATTCACAGATGGGATTTACGTAAAAAAGACCCAACTGCTGCTGTGTCTGAAGTAGTAGAGCCGATTACTTGGTGGATAGAAAACACGACTCCTGAGGAGTTAAGACCTATTATAAAAGAGGGTGTAGAAAAGTGGAATATAGCTTTTGAGAAATCAGGATTTAAAAATGCTGTAGTAGTTAAAGTTCAGCCAGATGATGCCACGTGGAATGCGGGTGATATTCGGTATAACGTTTTAAGATGGACTTCTTCTCCTAATCCTCCTTTTGGTGGTTATGGACCTAGCTTCGTTAACCCTAGAACAGGACAGATATTAGGAGCAGACGTAATGTTAGAATACGTGTATGTACTGGGAAGATTGAAAATGGAAGAAATTTTCGATATAGCTGGAGTTGGAAATTCTTTTGAAGAAGAAAAGGCTGTGGCTTTTTACGGAATGGACCACGACCACAAGTTATGTGAAGCTGGTGCTATTATGTCTGAGCAAGTTTTATTCGGACAGAATGCTATGGCACTATCGGGTATATCGGATATAGATAAGGATAGATTTCTAGTAGAATCTATTCAGAGACTGGTTCTTCATGAAGTAGGGCATACGCTAGGATTAAACCACAACATGAAAGGAAGTTCTATTCAGTCTGTAGAAGACTTAAAGAATATGGATAAGATGCTTAAAGAAGGAATGTGTAACTCTGTAATGGAGTATCCAGCTATGAATTTCGCTTTAAATCCTGAAGAGCAAGCACTTTTTTATGATTCTAAGCCTGGAGCTTATGATGACTGGGCTGTAGAGTTTGGTTATTCTCAAGGAGTAGACAATCCTGAGGAGGAAGAAATGAGATTACAGAAAATCCTGAGCAAGTCTGGTGACCCAATGCTGGTTTTCGGGAATGATGGAGATGATATGAGGTCTGCAGGTAAAGCTATAGATCCTATGGTGAACATCTATGACCTTAGTAGTGATCCTGTAGCTTATGGTGTAGATAGAATAAAATTAGTAGAAGACAGGTTGATGCCAGGTCTTTTAGAGCGTTATACTGAGCCAGGAGAAAGCCACATGGCGTTAAGAAATGCTTATTTATCATTAACAGGAGAAAAGGCGCGTCAGTTAATCGTAATAAGCAAGCATGTGGGAGGAATCTCTGTAAGCAGAACTATAGATGGAGATGGAATAGATAAAGACCCGTTTACTCCGCTTTCTAAAGAAGATCAACTAGCGGCTATGGATGCGCTTAGTACATACGCTTTTGCTCCAGATGCTTGGAACATGGATGAAGAGTTATTGAGACATCTTCAAATACAGAGAAGAGGATTTAATCAACCTTATGGCGGAGAAGATCCTAGAATTCATGGAAGAGTATTGAATTTCCAGAACGCAGTATTAAGGCACCTACTTCACCCTAATGTTCTTACTAGAATCACAGACTCTGAGCACTATGGAAATGAGTATGGTTTAGCTGAGTACATGGATGATTTAACAGATGCTATTTTTAAGGCAGACACTGATAAATCAGTAAACAGCATTAGACAGAACTTACAGTTACTCTACACAAAGAATTTAGCTAGTTATTTAGGGAATAAAAAAGTACTGCCAAGCACGAAGTCTATGGCGCTTTATGAGCTAAATAGAATCAAGGGTTTTGCTAAGTCTAAAACAGGTAATGTGAGCACTAAAGCCCACAGACAGCACTTGACACTTATAATAGAAAAAGCACTGGAGAACTAGAAGGTAAGGTGTTACAAAACAGGTTTAAAAGCAGTCTTTTATAAAGGCTGCTTTTTTTATGTGAATGATTTGGTGGTTATCGGAACTCTATTGAAACGGGAGGGAGGGTCTACCACAAATAGCGCGAAATTTTATTTTTCTAACGTTAAGCCGCTCTAGTCTGAAAAGCTTAAATCTTTCAAAACCATTCTGACCTATCAGGGTCTCCCAAAGCTGAAAAATGAAATTTGTTTTTTGTGGCGTCATTTTTTGTTTCTTTTTTTGACGAGAAAAAAAGATAGACTGAGAATTCTACGAAGAATTAAGTATCTCTGAACTTAAGATAACTTAACAATGAAATGACCCAACCTTGTAGATGAATTATTCCATAAGACTTGATATTTCTCTTGGTCGTCACCATTCCATTAAGAGAAATTTTCAACCATAAATTAGAATTAGTTTATTCCAGGAAGAAGTAGTGAAATCAGATAAGACAATCATACCCTGCTCAAGTTATCTAGATTCAAAATAATAGAATCATTAAGAAAAATTACTTAAGCCTACCCACATAAACTCGATAACACACATAGTTCACTGCTCCAGAAACCCAGATAAGAATGGTAGTAGCCCATGCAGCACCCAAAATCCCCATCTTACCTACTAAGTAGTAATTAAGAGCCACATTCAGTCCCAGTACTCCGAAGGAGATATAGGCATTCCAATTGGCTTTCCCCACGGCAGAAAGTAAATTTCCAAAAGGGATTCTAAGCGTAAATGCTCCTATTACTGCTAGGGCAAAAACAGAGATTAATTCCCCGTGCCCTTGATATTCCTCTCCGAAAATCCAGAGAATCCATTCGCTACCGAAGTGAAGAACTGCGGCTACTGCTAGGGAAATAGGAAATAACAGTTTCATGGTATTCAAAGCATAATTACTCAGGAATTTTTTGTCTGCGGCATGTTTCGACACCTTTACGAAATCTGTAGTAATCAGCGCCAGAGGAAGCACAAAGGATGCTATAGGAATAATGCTGCAAACTCTATAAATAGCCGTTTGTTTGGACACGTATTTGGAGATAGCTTCTGGGGTATTCAAGCCGACTTGCTGGAGTGTTTCTGCAGAATCAGAGAGGATGTTACCGATAGTCATAATGTCTACGATGTACATCATCTTGGCAGCTACAGCTCCTATACTCACGAATAGGCCATATTTCCAAAAGTCTTTAACCTGAATAGGAGAGCTGCTCTTAAACCGAACGCTTGAGAGGTTTAACTTCTTTAAATAATAGATTCCTATAAGTAGCGGAGTAATTACTAAAGCCCAGGCATAACCTGTCACTCCAAATACCAATGCTCCAGCCACAGCTAAAACTAGCAAGAGTGCGTTGTACCAGTTTTCACTTTGGGCAAATAGGTCATTCCTGTTCACTAATCGGGTGTAATTCCGCACGAACTCTACCAGCGTAAAGGTTAATACATGAAGACTTAAGACCACGAGTAAAAACTGCGAATTAGGTCTGTTAATGGTGATTAAAGGGCTGAAAAGCAGTAAAAGTGCTGATAAAACAGCAGAAAGTAGGATTCCTCTGCTAAAAGCATACTTGAATAATTGTCTCTTTTCCTCCTCCGTTTTCAGCCGCGCCCCGAAGTAGACTAAACTCTGATAAGCGCCAAAACCCATAAAAGGAACTAAGAAACTTACCGCAGTAAACGCATACGTAAAATCTCCATAACTTTCTTGAGTAAGTATTCTGGCCATGGCTATGCTCACTAAAAAGCCTATGACTTTAGCCAGAACCATAGCGTTAAATATTTTAGCACCACTTCGCTTTAAAAATGCTGATATGAATTCCTTTACATTCACTAACTGAAGTAATTTTTCATTACAGAAAGGACTGATAAAGCGAGTGTTTTTTCTATCAAATTGTCTGAAGCAAATAGAGCTGAGCAAAACCCTTTGAGTTCAGTATCGAAGTCTAAACGCTCTATATTCTCTGAGAAATAATTATCCCAGTAATTTCGTAAACCTTCATTGGTTTCATACCAGTGATTTAGCGGGTTCATGCTTAATTTTTCAGGATGCTTATTTACTTTTTTATAATAGATATTTCTAAGCTTGTTTTGAACTTTTCCCGCAAACATCTCAGGAAATGAGCGCACAGGTCTTCCGTATTCTTCCTGAGAAAACTGCATTACTTCCTTGTGGTATTTCCATAAATATTCCCATTGTAATTTTCCGCTTTTCTTCCATTCATTCGGCATGGTGTAAGCTAAATTCTGTACTTCTGGGTCGGCAAATGGGGAGACGATATATCCTTTCTTCTGGGCCACGAAACACCCAGAACTGATTACTCTATACAGACGGTTATTCAGGTAGAATACATCCATATCATCATAGAGTTCCATCTCGGTTTTTAGCTCGCTGTTAATGGAGTCAGCGAATCTAGAGGAACATAAAAGCGCAGAATATTCACTCACATTCTGCCACATTCCGAATGCATGTTCAGTGAAAATAGTTCTACCTATTTGTCCAGTATGAATAATGGGTTGAGCAGTCTTAGATTTGTCCAGCGCATAATTAAAATGAGCAGAGCTGGCATAAAAATTTAAGCCATCTACGGCCAGCGTGTTTTCATCTATGTTTTTCAGATAATCTCCATTTTCTAAGGATACGAATTCGTAGTTGATTCCATAGTGTTCCGCTATTTCTTTACTTATCCAGTGGTCTCTATAATCCGTTTGGCCAAAGCACAAAACAGCTTCTTGTGTTATGCCGTTTTGTTTGGCTAGACTTAAATTTTGTCGAGAGTCTAACCCTCCGCTTAGAAGCTGAAAATTAGAATTTCCAGGGTGTTGGTATTGCTCTTTTACAGCAGTTAAAAACCGAGAATGTAATTCTTCTAAATAGTCATGTTTACTTAAAGAAGTAGGTTTAGAATCAGGGAGGTAATATCTGTGAATGTGCCAGTTACCTTTAGTCACTACTATTTTTTCTCCAGCTCGTAGTATGTTGATGCCAGCTACACAGGTTTGATTCCCGAAAACTCCTCCTATAGATAACATGCTTCTTAATGCCACAGGGTTAGGAGTGGAGCGGAATCCATTGGCGGCTAGAACTGCTTGAAGTTTCTTTAGATTGTAATGGAAGTAAAGTTTTCCGCGTTGCAACGCATAGAAGACTCTTCTAGAACAACTATGATTTGTAGCGATTTCTATTTTATCATTTAGGCAAACCACAGAAGTAAATTCCCCCTTTAATGATAGCGGAAAATTCTGTGGAGAAGCACTATGTAATGAGGTGAGTAGCTCAGACTCAGCAGTGGCTTGCTTAGTTAACAGTTGGGGAAGGTTGTAAATGAAACCATCTGCATAAATAGTATCTTCTCCAGACTTGTTTACTATAGGTTCTCCAGTAGGGTTAGCATCATGAGTGACCTCATGGGTAAGAGCTTCTAAGTCTATATGTCCGTGAAATCCGCCCATTAAATAACTTCTGCATAAATTTTAGAATAAGCCTCGGCTACAGCCGATACTGAAAAGTATTCTCGGGAATAAGCATTGAGCCAGTGCGCATCATATTCCTTTATATTTCCGTAAACATGTTTCATGGCCTCTGTTAATTCATGCGTATTTCCCTTAGTAATAAGCACGCCATGAGCAGGAGTGAGGTGTTCATTTATTCCGCCTACGTCTGTAGCTATAACTGGTATTCCTGCAGAATAAGCCTCTGGGATTACACAGGGTTGGTTCTCATAATTCGAAAATAGAATTAGGCAGTGTGATGCGGCCATCTGAGCAGCTACTTCTGGTAGTGTTTGTTCCCCTTTTATGGTAAACCGCTCTTCGGGAATATTAAGCTTTTGAGCTAATTTTATATACGGAGCTATTTCTCCATCTCCTATAATGAGTAGGCTAGCGTCCATTTCTGACCAGATTTCACTAAAGCTAGAAATGATTCCAGTTACGTTTTTATGGTCATCTACTAGTGAGCTTACATGTATGAATGTAAACTTTTCGCTTTTAGAAAGACTAGGAGTAAAGAGGTCATTGTCCACCACGTTGGGCACTACAGTGTAGTCTGCATTACATCCGAATTTTTTCATAGCTTCTCCTAAGTGCTCAGATACAGGGACTATTCTGGCTGCTTCTTTAGCTACTTTTTTAGAAAAGTACTTTTGGATAAACTTTACCTTCTTGGAATTATGATAACCAGTCCAGTGCTCTGTAATTATGAATGGGAGATTGATAGATTTTTTCAATTGCAACGCTAATAACCCTGCTCTATAAAGCACATTTACGTGAATTAAATCAAAAGAGTGAATCTGCTCCAGTAATTCGTTTTTTACCACATGATTAAATGCCTTAATGTATCCGCTACCTGCGATTCCTTTTTTCTGGTAATAACAGATAATTTCTTTTACTCCTTTGACCTCATTTACCTCTATTCTATAAGGCTCGCTCATAGTGATATCTTTAGCTAGATATACTGCTGTCACATTATTCTGCGTAGCAATAGCCTGTGCATGACGCTGACAGAAGTTCCCTAAAGTAGAATGTACTTTGCTAGGATACCAGGATGCCAGAAAGAGAATATTTTTAGAATGGGTTTTTTTCAAGGATGAATATCAGTTGATTTAGTAATAAGAACGAGGTTCAAAATTTATATGGCTAAAGTAATGAAGAGGGAAGGAAAATCGGTGAAGTTTGGCCATGGTTTTAACAGGAGCGGTCGAGAGAATAAAGTCAAGAGTCCAGCGAAGGGTTTCTCTCGCTTATAGTCTGTAGCAGGAGGTTTAGAGCCATGCGGAGAGAGAGTACTTCTTCTTCGGTATCGCGTCCAATTGCTAGCGTTCTACGACTTACGATTTAAAGCTCGTATGTTGAGTCTAGTATTTGGAGTTTTGTGATTTAAGTCTAGAAACTAAGAAGCACAAAAAAAGGCTAGCCAAACGACTAACCTTTTATCTGGGTGAATCCGTGGGCTTGGGTCGAACCTTGAATTTTCTCAATTAGAAAAGACTTCGAGAGTATTCTCTAAGTGTCAAAAAATAAATATTTATGATGATTACTCATTGGACATAAAGTCACTTATTGTTCATTTTACCATAAAAAATGAACAGATAGCTTGTGCTAGTCGAAAAATGAACATATATTTACTAAGTGTTCAAATAGGCTAAATAAATGAACAGATATGTTTGATAGAAATAAACCGTATAATAATTTACCTAATCTTCCAATTGATGAAAAATTCATTGATAAGGATGTATTAAAACAATGGGGACTTGCTTCAAGAGCATTAGGAGAATTAAACAGAAATATTTCACGTATTCCTAATCCTAGCATGTTAATAAATACAATTGCTCTTCAAGAAGCCCAAAGCTCAACCGCAATAGAAAACATTTTTACAACTCATGATGAATTATATAAAGCTGTGTCAGATTCCTTAAAAGAACAAGAAGCAAATCCATCCACAAAAGAAGTTTTGAGGTATAGAGAAGCTTTATGGGAGGGGTTTAATAAAATTAAAGAGTCTAATGCTATAAATATTGAGGTTATTATAGCCATTTTTCAAAGAATAAAAGAAACTTCTCAGGGAATTAGACCCCTTCAATCACAAGTTGTAATTAAAAGAGGAGAAAGTGAGCTAAGATCAGGAGAAATAATTTACACACCTCCTAGAGGTGAAGTAATTATTGAAAATAAATTGGATAATTTAATTACATTTCTAAATGATGACAAAACCTTTGACCCTTTACTTAAAATGGCTATTGGTCATTATCAATTCGAAGCTATTCATCCCTTTACTGATGGGAATGGAAGGACAGGACGAATTATAAATCTTTTGTACTTAGTTAGTCAAAATCTTATCTCCCATCCGGTTTTATACCTAAGTAAGTATATTATTGACAATAAAGAGGATTATTACTTTGCTTTATCGGCAATTACACAAAGAAATTCATGGAAACCATGGATTCAATATATGCTAAAAGCAGTATTAACTACTTCATTAAACACAAATCAAATTATTGATGATATCTTAAATCAAATGGAAGCTACTTATAGCTATGCTAAACCAAAATTAAAGTGGTACAGTTATGAATTAAACCAAGCGTTATTTTCACAACCTTATATTAAGCAAAAAGTAATTGGAGAAGTACTAAATGTGAAAAGTAGAACTACGCTAACTAAATACGTTAAAGAGTTAATTCAATTAGGAATATTATCCTCTAAAGAAGATGGTAGAGAAGTCTTTTACGTAAACAATGATTTAATTAGAATTCTTCAAGGATAAGGTTATTATATAAAAATCACTCGACCTTAGGTGTAACTAAAAAGGCCTATCAGTAATACTTTAACTGATTGTTATGTGAAAAGACTACATAAGGTTTCGAATCATGAAAAACAAAAAAAAGTCTTAAAAATAAAGGCTTTCAAGACTAACCTTTTATCTGGGTGAAAGACGGGATTCACTTCGGCTCCACTTCGTTAGCTCAGTGTAAACCTCTCATCCCTTGTTTTACCGTAAATTTTAGTGCACAAAAAAAGGCTAGCCAAACGACTAACCTTTTATCTGGGTGAAAGACGGGATTCGAACCCGCGACCCTCGGTACCACAAACCGATACTCTAACCAACTGAGCTACAATCACCATGTTTTCTCTCTTTATTTCCATAAAAAGAGAGCGCAAATTTAATTAAAGTTTTACTGCAAAAACAACTAATCCACTAATAATTTGTAGAGGGTTATAATGGTGCATTTAGGAAGTTATAATCGTATGATAACTATACTTGCGTAATTAATAGTAATACTATTATATTTGCATGTATATAATCAGATTATGAATAGAATCCTTCAGAAGATGTCAATTACTATAAATGACAAAGTCTACTTAAAAAACCCTGAATCTAGTGTGCTAGGAAAGAAAATAATCTCTGGCAGTATAGATTTAATAGACGAGCTTGGTGTTGAAGATTTTACTTTTAGAAAGCTAGCCATCAGAATTAATTCTACTGAAGCTTCTATTTATAGGTACTTTGAAAATAAGCATTACCTGCTGGTGTATTTAATTCATTGGTATTGGGGTTGGATGGAATACAGGCTAGTATTCAGGATGATGAATATTTCTGATCCTAAAGCGAGGCTTATCATCTGTATTAACCTTTTAACTTCAGAGGTTTCACAAGATTCTGATTTTGCTCAAATAGATGAGGTTAAGTTAAACAGAATAGTCATTTCTGAATCCTCTAAGGTATTCCTAAATAAAGGTGTAGATGAGGATAATAAAGTGGGACTGTTTAAACCATATAAAATTATAGTACAAAGAGTTAGTGAGATTATTTTAGAAGTAAACCCTAAGTTCAAATATCCACACATGCTAGTTTCTACTGTAATAGAAGGAGCGCATCACCAGCGGTTTTTTGCTGCGCACTTGCCTAACCTAACAGATATAGTTAAAGGAGAAGATGCAGTTACATCATTTTACCAAGAGATGTTATTCAAAACCATAAAGTAAGATAGAATAAACATGGAGAAAAAGACACCCGTTCAGCGGTTTTGGGGGCTTCTAAAGCCCGATAAGAAAGAGATTAAAAATGTATACATCTATGCTGTTTTTAACGGTCTAGTTATGTTAACCCTTCCTCTCGGAATTCAAAGTATCATTAACCATATTCAAGGTGGTCAAATAAACTTTGCTTGGGGAGTTTTAGTCGGTTTTGTTCTGCTAGGGGTCGCTCTATCTGGAATTCTTCAAATTCATCAGTTAAGAATAGTAGAGAACCTGCAGCAGAAAATATTTACTCGGGCAGCATTTGAGTTTGCTTATAGAATGCCCAAGTTAAAGCTTGAAAAATTGTTTGGTCAGTATGCACCTGAGCTAATGAACAGATTTTTCGATGTGGTAGCAGTGCAAAAAGGACTTTCCAAAATACTCATTGATTTTTCTACAGCTTTTATTCAAGTTATTTTCGGACTGTTACTTCTTTCGTTGTATCACCCATTTTTCATAGGGTTTGGCTTAATCTTAATTATTTTGGCTTACTTAATATTCAAATTTACTGCTCAAGCCGGTTTAGACTCTAGCTTGAAGGAATCTAAAAGTAAATATGAGGTAGTTCATTGGCTAGAAGAACTAGCTAGAACTAAACTTACATTTAAGTTGGCAGGAGAAACGGATTTACCTTTAAGAAAAGTAGATAAATCGGTAAGTGGTTATTTAACTTTTAGAGAAAGACACTTTAAAATACTCATGCAGCAGTTTAGCTTGATGATAGTATTTAAGGTTTTGATAGCTAGCGGACTACTGATAATCGGTTCTGTGTTGGTTATGGAACAGCAGATGAACATCGGTCAGTTTGTAGCCTCTGAAATAATTATTCTTCTTATTCTTAATTCTGTAGAGAAGCTTATTCAGTCATTAGAATCTATTTATGACATCCTTACTTCACTTGAGAAAATAGGATTTGTTACAGATTTAGAGATGGAAGATGAAGGAGGAAGAGGTGATATGAAGGTTTCTTCAGAAACAGGAGTTTCGTTAGATATTAGACAACTTTATTTTTCATATCCCCAAAGGATTAAGCCTGTTCTTAATAATTTGACTTTGAATGTGAACTCTAATGAGAGTCTATTAATCTTTGGTAGAAATGACTCGGGAAAAGCTACTTTGTTCAAGCTTATATCCGGGCTGTATAATCCGCAAGGAGGAAATATATCTATAGATGATATGCCTATCAATAGTTATGACCTCACATACCTGAGAAATGATATTGGAGAGTATTATTCAGATGATGTGTTATTCGAGGCTACACTGCTTGAAAATATTTCATTAGGAAGAGAGCGCGCTACTATGGAGTGTGTGAAGTGGGCTGTGAAAAATGTGGGTCTGGAAGATTTTATTAAATCTCAGCCACAGGGCGACCAAACGATAGTAACTCCTGGGGGTTTTCAGTATCCTAGAAGTGTTATAACCAGACTACTTCTGGCTAGGGCTATAGCTGCACGTCCTAAGTTATTATTACTAAGAGATGGGCTGGCTACTCTTAATCCCGTGATGAAAGATGAAATTATGAGGTTCTTAACTGATAAAAAAAATAACTGGACAGTGATTTTCTTTTCTTCCAATACTGAGCTGGCTAAGTATGTGGATAACGTAGCGGTAATGAGTCATGGATTTATAACTAAAAAAGTGAAGCCTTCTGAATTAAATAACCCAAGTTAAAGAATTTATAAAATGCTTAATATTTCAAACTCATCTATAACGGATAAAGTGAAAAAGGAGGAGTACTCTTCTCTCATGTTGGTGGAGTCTAAACTGAGTAAGAAAGTACTCAGAAGAATTATTTTTATTTCTTTTGGATTAGTAGTACTTGTAATGTTTTTACCTTGGACTCAAAATGTGCGGTCTAATGGAACCATTACCACTTTAGAAATAGACCAAAGACCTCAGAATGTACACTCTGTAATAGGAGGTAGAATAGAAAACTGGTTTGTCACAGAGGGAGATTTTGCAGAGGCCGGTGATACTATTGTACAGATTTCAGAGATAAAAGATGACTACCTAGATCCTAATTTGGTAGTCCGAACTCAGAATCAATTGGGATTTAAAGAGCAGAGCGTGACTGTTTATGAAGGTAAAGTGCGGGCTAAGGGACTTCAAATAGAGGCTTTGAGTGAGCGAAGAGGGCTTGAGAAAGAACAAGCAATAATTAAGATTAAACAGTCTGTTTTAAAAGTGCAAAGTGACTCTATCGCCTACTCAGCATCCCGATTAAACTACAGTACAGCACAAGCGCAATATTTAAGAGCAGATAGTCTCTATGCTAAGGGGTTTAAATCTTTAGTGGAGCTAGAGTCAAGAGAAATTAAACTCCAAGAACGGGAGTCTCAAGAAATAGCAGCTCAAAATAAATACCTTGAAAGTCAAAACGACTTAATAAACAGCAGAATTTATTTGAACAATGTATTGGCTAAATTTAGAACAGATTTGGCCAAATTAGATTCTGAAAAATTAGCAGCTATTTCGGAAAAGTTAACTGCAGAAGGTGATGTCAATAAGTTAAGTAATGAACTTTCTAATTATAAAATTCGTTCAGGCCTATACTTTATAACCGCACCGCAGCAGGGGTACATTACTAAAACGATACAGAATGGAATAGGAGAGACTATAAAAGCCGGAGATAAATTAGTTAGCATTAGCCCTTCTCAGTATGAGCTTGCTGTAGAAACATATATCAAACCTCTAGACCTGCCGCTCATGAGCAAAGGACAGCATGTAAGGCTTCAGTTTGATGGCTGGCCCGCTATAGTCTTTTCTGGTTGGCCAGATGTGAGCCATGGTACGTATGGCGGAGAAATATATGCCATAGACCAGTTTATCAGTGAGAATGGAATGTATCGAGTATTAGTGAAGCCTGATGAGACCGAATACCCATGGCCAAATGCGCTGAGGTTTGGAGGGGGAGCTTCTAATTTCATGCTTCTCAATAACGTGCCTATTTGGTATGAACTCTGGAGGCAGATAAATGATTTCCCTGCTGATTTTTATACGCATGATTTAGTCCAAGTGAAAAAGGACGATAAGAAATAATAATTTTAAGCTCTTACGCAACTATGAAACGTTCGGATATTTTATCTTTTAAGAATGGTGTTTTACGCTTTAGATTAATGCTTTTAGTAGTTGTCTTGGGGGTGAGTTTTTCTACATATGGACAAAATAACTCGGTTAAACCTCTCACTGAGCCTCAGTTTTTAGAACTGGTGAGAGTAGGTCATCCAGTAGTGATGCGCTCTAATCTTTTTTCAGAAGAGGCTAAAGGTAAATTGAGAGAGGCTAGAGGTGCTTTTGATCCTGAGCTTTATGGAGAATTATCGCAGAAAAATTTTGATGATAGAGAGTATTACAGCTTATTGCAAAGCGGAATAAGAGTCCCAACATGGTTTGGGGTTACTTTAGATGCAGGATTAGAGAATAATAGAGGAGTTCAGTTGAACCCAGAAGGATTAACTCCTAGCCCAGAATTATGGTATGCAGGTATTTCAGTTCCTATAGGCCAAGGCTTGTTTATTGATGAAAGAAGAACTGAGCTCAGAAAAGCGAAAGCTTTCATGGAACAGAATGAAGCTGAAAGAAAGCTGTTGGTGAATGAAATAATGCTGGATGCGTCTACAGCGTATTGGAAATGGTATGAGGCATACTTCGGAGTGCGGATAGCTCAGGAAGTTCTTTTTAATTCGGAGCAGCGGTTAGATGGTGTTATCCAGAGTGCTATCAGAGGAGACAAGCCTTATATAGACACACTGGAGGCTACTATTCAAGTGCAGAATAGAATGGCTAATCGAATGACTGCTACATTAGAACTCTTAAACCATCAACTTTATCTAGAAACCTTCCTATGGAAAGACGGAATAGTGCCTTTAGAGTTGAGTCCAGAGTCTTTTCCTAAAGAACTGACATTGAATGATTTTTCAGCTATTTCTTACGAGACTATTTTAAGGTTAGATTCTATAGGTGTTGTTCATCCTAAGCTTATGTCTTACCGAAGCGAAATCCAAATAAAGGAGCTCGATTTAAGGTTAAAGAGAGAGTACTTAAAACCTAAAATTGATTTAAAGTATAATGCTCTCAGTTCATCTGCAAACCGTTCAGAATTACTGTCTAATTATAGCCTTAATAATTATAACTGGGGTGTTAAGGTGGCTTTACCATTATTTCTTAGAAAGGAAAGAGGTGGTTTAAAGCTTGCTCAAGTTAAGGTTGAAGACTTAACTTATAAATTAACAGACGAGATAGCTCAGGTGAATTATAAAGCAAGGACAGCCCTAAATAACTTAGAAAACTCTAGAGAGCAAGTCGAACTTTTCGAGCAGACGGTGGAAAACTACAAGAAGCTTTACGAATCTGAAGTGTTCCTTTTCGATATAGGAGAGAGTTCTTTGTTTTTAGTGAACTCAAGAGAAAAGTCTTGGCTAAACGCACAAATAAAGCTTTTAGCACTGAAGACTAAAAATCAAGTTTCCAAAGCTGAGCTAAACTTTAATTTGGCCGTTTATAACTAAGGAATTAGCTATAAATATCTTTCTTGTAGAACTTCTGTGTGATGAAGAGCATGGCCAGCTATAAGATAACCTAGCCCTTCTACATTTAGATTTAAACCTGAGAATTTTCCTGTTCTGTCTAATTCTTCTTGGGTGAAATGATTAAAATAGAAAAGCGTGTTCTCTCTGGTGTTTTTATGCAGGTTTAGCAGTTCTGTAAAGTCCATGTCGGCTACACGAGCTTTTTCTACCATCATGTTTTCATCGTAAGAACTGAGAGTAGTTTCATCTCCTTTGGAAATTCGAATAGCTCTGTAAAGCATAATTATTTCAGTCTCTATGTTATGAAACACTACCTCTGCTATAGACCACTTTGTAGGGGCGTATGAAGAATTGGTGTCTAAGTTTTTTAAGGAGTCATAAAACGAAGCTAGCTCGTCTTTTTGTTTCATTAAAACTTCTTTTACAGGAAGTTGATTCACTTTTGAAATGTAGTAAGAAAAGTATCCTTCGAATTTATTTTCAGTCATTAATGGAAATTTAGCCGTTTATGGATTAAGAACTACCGTTCACTAAATCGTTCTTCAGAATACCGAAGTGTCGCTCTATATTAGTAACAGTAAATCAGTTTTTTCATTTTGATTTTAATAGGCTAGGGTGGTTCTTAGCCGAGGTTAAGGTTCTTTAAATTAAAAAGCGATTCTCATCGGAGAGTCGCTTTTTCAGTTTAAAAGATCAGATACCGAATGAAACGTAAATTCTTTTATTCCATACGCTCTCTTCATTAGGTCCGAGTTCTATAACATCTCTAGACAAGTTAAACCCAATACCGAAATCATATCTCTCCTTATATTCCATCTCCCAGCCTGTAGTGGCATAGTAGCCCACATTGAATGCTGTTTGAGCAGAATTGAATTCAGTTAAAAATTGATTATTTCCATTGTTTTGTAAAATTAGCTCATAGGGATTCGTCCCTATGAAAGCCGTATTACTCAGAATTTTAGAACCTACCAAAGACATCCCTCCGCCCCAAAACCACTGGAAGCCATAGTCATTATAGCTTGTGTTCTTAAACCCTAGGTCGAAATGAATACGCTGTTCCTCTCCTGTAATATCAAACTGCTGAATAACAGCAGAAGCGTTCTGTGGAATAGATGGTCCTAATAACTCCATAGTATACACAGCTGTAGATTTAAGGTTCGCTATACTTGACTTAGCTACTAAAGCCCAGTAATCACTAAAATGATACGTGGCGTTTAGTCCGAAATATAGTTTTGGAGAATAATTCATATCCAAAGGATAATCATCACCTCCAATCTCAAAGTCAGTAACAGTTCCATTATACTCGGGATAGGAGTCATTGATGTCTTGAACTATTTGAGCTTGAGTATTTATTCCTACTTCAGTGAATCGCTCTCCTATAGACCACCATAAAGTTTGATTATTTATCTGCGATAACCCCAGTCCTTGATAAATATTAGCAGTCTTTTTACTCGCTAAATACAATCCTAGGTCTATCGCAAAGGTGAATCCCTTAGCGCTTTCTTCGAAAGGTTCTTCTTCTTCATATGACCAGATAGCTACTTCACTTTTAGTAGAATAATCAGTTTCTGTTTTTAATTGCCCC